>ENA-UOXB01000168-UOXB01000168.1-bioreactor-metagenome-genome-assembly--contig:-NODE-168-length-71282-cov-26.971696_pt1 | contig 71282 bp, 60 predicted proteins | sample MGYA00238158_ERZ761615 | MGnify/ENA primary metagenome ERZ761615 (study PRJEB28904, sample SAMN06267902) | bioreactor metagenome | isolation source: Joint BioEnergy Institute, California, USA...
GGGCCAGGCGCTTGTCCATCACCCCGTGCAGGCGGCGCACCTCGTTGTCATAGCGTTCGATCGCATAGGGAATCTTCTCGGGCGCATAGACATTGAAGTGGCCCATCTGCCCGCTCATCGGGCCCAGCCCGGCCATCTGCCAGAACAGCCATTCCAGGGTGGCGATGCGCGCGCGCGGCTCGGCCGGCAGGAAGCGGCCGGTCTTCCCGGCCAGGTACAGCAGGATCGCGCCGGACTCGAACACGCTCTGCGGCGCGCCGCCATCGGCCGGGGCATGGTCGACAATGGCCGGCATCTTGTTGTTCGGCGAGATCGCCAGGAACTCCGGGGTGAACTGGTCCCCCGCGCCGATGTTGACCGGATGAATACGGTAGTCCAGCCCCGCCTCCTCCAGCATCAGGGTGACTTTGTGCCCATTGGGGGTAGGCCAGTAATACAGGTCGATCATGGCGTCGGTCCGGCGTCGGGAAGGAATGCCGAGTCTAGTGCGGGCACCGGCTTGGCACCGTCACGGCGGCCCGGTAACCTCGCCACTCCCTCGAAACGCAGCATCCCCCGCATGAGTGCAAACCGTCCGCCGCTCTCCCCGCTCTCCAGCCTGATCTTCGCCTCGCGCTGGCTGCAGCTGCCGCTGTACCTGGGCCTGATCGTGGCGCAGTGCGTCTATGTGTTCCTGTTCGGCAAGGAGCTGTGGCACCTGATTTCGCATTCGGCTTCGATGGGCGAACAGCAGATCATGCTGATCGTGCTGGGCCTGATCGATGTGGTGATGATCTCCAACCTGCTGGTGATGGTCATCGTGGGCGGCTACGAAACGTTCGTCTCGCGGCTGCGCCTGGAAGGCCACCCGGACCAGCCGGAATGGCTCAGCCACGTCAATGCCAGCGTGCTCAAGGTGAAGCTGGCCATGGCGATCATCGGCATCTCCTCGATCCACCTGCTGAAGACCTTCATCTCCAGCGGCGCACTGGGCGGCATCCCGCTGTGTCCCCCGGAACAGATGAGCGTCGCCGCCGCCAACATCGGCGACGCCACGTGCTCGACGCTGACCGCCGACGGCGTGCTGTGGCAGACCATCATCCACTGCGTATTCATTCTGTCCGCGATCGGCATTGCCTGGACCGACAAGCTGATGTCCAACGCGGGCAGCGCCCACGGCAAGGACGCGCACTGAGCCTGCGGCCGGTACTGCGCCCACCGCCTGCACTACCGCAAGGCCCCTGCCCGCTGCTGCGCAGGGATGCTAGATTGCGCTCTTGAACGCATTGCCGGCGGCGCCGGGAAACGCCGCCGGCCCTTGCCTGGCACACCGTGGCCGGGCCCTTCGGACTGTCGTTTTCAAGGGGAAGCTGGATGTCGTACGCAAGAAAAGCCGTGGTTGCCCGTGTGCGCGTGATCGCGCCGGCCGTGCTGCTGATGGGCCTGGTAGCCTGTTCGGGCAAGGAAGAACCGGCCGCACCGGCCGCCACTGCCGCGGGCAAGGCGCCCGCCGCCGCGCAGACCCCGCCACCGGCGGTGTCGAGCAGCGTGCAGGCCCTGGGCACCGCGGAACTGCGTGACCTGGCCGGCAAGGCCCTGCGCGAGAACCGCATGTATGCCCCGGCCGGCGACAACGCCATGGAGTACTACCTGGCGCTGCGTGACAAGACCCCGGACGACGCCTCGGTGAAGAGCGCGCTGACCGACCTGCTGCCGTACACGCTGATCGCCGCCGAGCAGAACCTGGGCCGCGAGGACTTCGAGGAAGGCCAGCGCCTGATCGCACTGATCGAGAAGGTGGACCCGAACGCACCGGCGTTGCCGCGCCTGAAGCAGAGCGTGACCCGTGGCATGGACGACGTCGCCCGCCGCAGTACCGACGAGGCCGCACGCGCCAAGACCGAGGCGGAAAACAAGGTCAAGCAGCAGGCCGAGCAGCAGCGCCTGGCCGAGCAGCGCAGCCGTGAAGCCGAGGCCGCGCAGCAGATTGCCGCCCAGCAGGACGCCGCGCGCCGCGCCAGTGAAAGCCAGGACGCTGAACGCCAGGCGGCCGAGCGCCGTGCCGCCGAGCAGCGCCAGCAGCAGGCCGCCGCCCAGCAGGCCGCCGCCGCCCGCCAGGCCGCGCCGACCCTGCGTGCGGTCAGCACGCCGGCACCGCGCTACCCGGCCGAGGCCCTGCGCTCGGGCACCTCCGGCGAAGTGCTGGTGGAGCTCACCGTGGGCACCGACGGTTCGGTGGTGAATGCGCGCGTGCTGCGCTCCACGCCCGCCCGCGTGTTCGACCGCGAGGCGATGGCGGCGGTGAAGCGGTGGCGCTTCGAGCCGGTCGCAGCACCGGTCACCACGCGCCGCACCCTGGCGTTCGCACCGGGCGGCTGAGCACGGCGCCGCCACCGGCGGCGGTTCCTGAAAACAGCAACAGCGCGGGGCCAAGGCCCCGCGCTGTTTTTGTTGATGCCCTGGCCGGCAGCCCCGGCCATCGGCCGGGGCCTGGCGGATCAGCCGGAAATGGCCAGCCGCTCCTGGCGGTAGCGGTGGACGGCGGCGTACCACAGCAGCGCCGCCAGACCCAGGTTGGCGCCCAGGTAGATCAGCCAGATCAGCGGGCTGATCGGCTCGTGGCGGATCACCTTCAGCAGCATCTGGTTCTGCGACAGGAACGGCACCGCGTACTGCCACAGCTCGCTCTTCACCGGGTAGGCCATCAGCGCGTAGCCCGGCAGCATCGGCAGCAGCACCAGCCAGGTCATGTGGCTCTGCGCTTCCTTCATGCTCTTGGCGGCGGCCGACAGGTAGGTCAGCAGCGAGGTCCCGATGAGCAGCATCGGCACCATCACCAGCAGCATCTGCAGCATCGAGCCCAGGCCCATGTTCAACTGCCGGCCGATGCCGCTGTCGGACACCTGTGCGCTGAGCTTGAACGCCACCAGGGTCAGCAGCAGCGAGATGATGCCCACCACGCACGCGGCGGCGATCTTGCCGCTGACAATGGCCCCGCGCGAGGCCGGCGTGGCCAGCAGCGGTTCCAGCGACTGGCGCTCGCGCTCACCGGCGGTGGTGTCCATCACCAGGTAGGCACCGCCCAGGAACGAGGTGATGATCAGCAGCACCGGCAGCAGCATGGACAGCGCCACGCCCTGCTTGGCCTCGGCGGTGGCCACATCCTGCGTGCCCACATCCAGCGGGCGCGCCACCTGGGCGTCGATCCCACGCGCCATCAGGCGCAGCGCCCCCACCTGGTTGCTGTAGGCACCCAGCGCCGCCTTCAGGCGGGCGGTGGGAACATCGGCCGCACGCCGGGTGCTGTCCTGCACGATCTCCACCAGCGCCGGGCGGCCATCGCGCCAGTGCTCGGCGAAGTCATCGTCGATGCGCAGCGCCACATCGATGCGCTGGTCGGCGATGGCCTGCACCAGATCCTTCGGCGCCTCGGTGGCATTCAGGCCCTGCGAGGCGAGGAAGCGCACCAGGTTCGGCGCGTTCTGCGCACCGATCATCGGCACCTCCAGCGGCTGTTCGATCTGCGACTTGAAGCGGCTCTCGGCCAGCTTGCCCATGCCCAGGATCAGGATGGGGAACAGCAGCGGGCCCATCAGCAGGGTCAGCGCGAGTGTGCGGCGGTCACGCGAGAGGTCCCGCAGTTCCTTGCGCATCACGGTCATCAGGGTAGCGAAAAGGCTCATGCGTGCAGGCCCTCCTCGCTGCCGATGAGTTTCACGAACGCATCTTCCAGGTTGCTTTCGCCGGCCTGGGCGCGCAGCTCATCGGCGCTGCCGGCGGCCATCACCGTGCCCTTGGCGATGATCACGATGTGGTCGCACAGCGCGGCCACCTCCTGCATGATGTGGCTGGAGAAGATCACACAGCGTCCCTCGTCGCGCAGGCCGTGCAGGAACCGCCGCATCGCGCGGGTGGTCATCACGTCCAGTCCATTGGTGGGTTCATCGAGAATCACGTTGCGCGGGTCGTGCACCAGCGCGCGGGCGATGGCGGTCTTGGTCCGCTGGCCCTGGGAAAACCCGTCGGTCTGCCGGTCCAGGATGTCGCCCATGTCCAGCGCCTGCGACAGCGCGTGGGTCCGCGTGGCGATGGTGCTTTCATCCAGCCCGTGCAGGCGGCCGAAATAGGCGATGTTCTCGCGCGCGGTCAGCCGCTTGTAGACGCCGCGGGCATCGGGCAGCACCCCCAGGCGGCGGCGCACCGCAGTGGGATCGGTGGTGGCATCGATGCCGTCCACGTTGACCTGGCCCTGGTCGGGGGTCATCAGCGTGTACAGCATGCGCATGGTGGTGGTCTTGCCGGCGCCATTGGGGCCGAGCAGTCCGGTGATGCGGCCATCCTCGGCGCGGAAGCTTACGTTCTGCACCGCCTGGATCAGGCCGGTCTTGGTCTTGAATGCCTTGTGCAGGCCGTCGGCGTGAATCATGGTTCCCATCCATTGAACGAGGTGAACGCCGGCACGTGGCTGAGCGTGTCCAGGCAGGTGGCATCCAGTGCCTTGGCATCGCCGCTGGCGATGAACTGGTCCAGCAGGCGCGGCATGCACCCGGCATTGATCGTGCCGTGGCCCTGGCCCTTGGCCACCAGATGGCGGCCCTGCGGCAGGCCCGGCAGCACCCGTTCGGCATAGCGCGGCGGCGTGACCGGATCCAGTTCGCCGGACAGCAGCAGCACCGGCAGCTCGCTCCGGAACGGTGCGGTCATGCCTTCGGCGGCCTGGCCATGGGGCCAGACCGGGCACGCGGCGAACAGCATGCGCACCACCTGTGGGCCGAGCAGCCGGTCGCTGGCCGCAGGCGCCTGGTAGCGCGGCGCGTCCTCGGCGCAGATCACCGACCACTGCATGCCACGGTTCATCTGCAGGCCCATGCTGCGGCCGGCATTGCGGCTCAGCGCGGCCAGCGGGGCATAGCGGCCCTGCGCGGCTTCATCCAGCACCACCGGCAGCAGCGAGGACAGCTCGGGCATGTAGGAGAACGCAAAGGCCAGGCCCACCACGCTGTCCGGGCTGAGCACGTCGCTGCGCGCTTCATTGGTGGCCGGGTCGCGGTAGTCCACGCGCACCGGCGCGGCGGCCAGCGCGTCCATCACCGTGCGCAGCTGGGTGCGGGTGTTCACCGGGAAGCGCTTGGCACAGGCGGCGTCCTTGATGCACTGGGCCGACTGCAGGACGATCGCGTCCTCGAAGGTGTTGGCGAACTCTCCGCCCACCACCAGGTCGTTCGGCACCACCCCATCGATCACCACGCTGCGCACATGCTGCGGGTACTGCGCGGCGTACTGCTGGGCCACGCGGGTGCCGTAGGAGCCCCCCACCAGGTTCAGCTGCGCCGCGCCCAGCGCCGCACGCACCGCATCCAGGTCCTGGATGGCATAGGCGGTGGTGTAGAAGCGCGGGTCGGCACGCCCTTGCAGCGACGCGGCACAGCGCGCGGCGTAGTCGGCCACGTAGGCCGGCGTGGGCTCGGCGTTCTCGTCCAGCGGCAGCTCGTTGCCCTGGGCATCCTGGCAGGTAAGCGGGTTGGAGCCCCCGGTACCGCGCTGGTCGACCAGGAAGATGTCGCGCTTGCGGCGCACCTCGCGCAGCGCGCTGCTGACCGGCTGGGCCACCTCCGATGCGGCCTGGCCGGGGCCACCGGCAAGGAAGAACACCGGGTCCGGCAGGTCGGCGGCGGTATCGTCAGCCTCCAGCCAGGCAATGCGCAGATCGATCCGGCGGCCCTGCGGCGCGGCCGGATCTTCCGGCACGGACAACGTGCCGCACTGCGCCTGCACATTCTGGCTGGCGAGTGCGCCGCTCAGCGTGCAGGGGGTGAAGGCGATCTTTCCGTAGTGCCGCGTGGCGGCCTGTGCCTGCTGCGCGGCGTCTGGCGCGGGCGCGCTGCAGGCGGCACACAGCAGGCTGGCCATCACGCCGGCCAGCTTCAAGCGTTTGCTCGACATCTTCCCTGGTTCCCCGTTGCTGGTGGTCATGCGACGAAGACGGAGCTCCGCCGCGGATGTGACCAACTTACACCGAAGCGCGGGGACGGCGCGATGGTCGTCCCTGACCGGCGCGGGGGGCGGGCGGTGCCGCCGTGCGCTTATTTGCTGCTGACGTACTTTTCCCGCCGCAGCTGCGCATTGCCCAGGCCCATGGCCTTGAGCGCCTCCACGGTGGCATCGACCATGTCCGGGTTGCCGCACAGGTAGGCGATGTCGGTGGCCGGATCCGGCGCGAATTCGGCCAGGTGCTGCTGCACGTACCCATGGCGCACATCCGGGTGCGGCTGCGCCGGCAGCTCGCGCGACAGGCACGGCACGTAGCGGAACTGCGGATGCTCGGCGGCGAAGGCGCTGAAATCCTCGCTGTACAGCAGCTCGCCCGGGCTGCGCGCGCCCTGCAGCAGCACCACCTGCACCCCGCGTTCGGCGATCGCGGTGGCCAGCAGCGGCAGCATCGAGCGGTACGGCGTCACCCCGGTGCCGGTGGCGATCAGCAGATAGCGCGCGTTGTGGTCGCCCGGCTGCAGGCAGAAACGCCCGTACGGGCCGCTGGCCTGGACCTGGCCGCCGATCTCCAGCCCTTCGAACAGGGCGGTGGCCGCCCCGCCGGGCACGAAGCTCACCGCGATGTCCACCGCCTCGCCCGGGCCCAGGGCGTGGTCGTGCACGGTGGCCAGCGAGTAGCTGCGCTTGGTTTCGGTGCCGTCGGCATAGTGGAAGTGCACCTGGATGAACTGGCCGGGCTGGAAATCCAGCGGCTGGCCGTCATCACGCAGGAACTGGTAGTGGCCGATGGTGGGCGCCAGCATGCGGCGGCCGACCAGCTTGAGGGGGAATTGGACAGGCACGGCGATGGGAACAGTGTGTAGCCGGGGCGGACCCGCAGGGACCTCTATAATAGCCGTCCTGTTCCACTCCAGCGCCCCGGCCCGGGCGCGAAGGCTCCCTTTGGACTCCCTGAACCCTACCGCCGCGCCCGCCCTGCGCGTGCGCGATCTCCGCAAGACCTACCAGAACGGCACCCAGGCGCTCAAAGGTGTCTCGCTGGAGGTCGCCCCGGGCGATTTCTTCGCCCTGCTCGGCCCCAACGGCGCCGGCAAGTCCACCCTGATCGGCATCATCAGCTCCCTGGTCAACCTCAGCGAGGGCCAGGTGGAGGTGTTCGGCAGCGACCTGGTGCGCAACCGCAGCGCCACCATGCGCCTGATCGGCCTGGTGCCGCAGGAAATCAACTTCAACCTGTTCGAGAAGCCCTTCGACATCCTGGTGAACTACGCCGGCTTCTACGGCGTGGCCCGTGAGGAGGCGGAACAGCGTGCCGAAGAGGAACTCAAGCGCGCGCATCTGTGGGAAAAGGCGCAGGTGATGAGCCGCACGCTGTCCGGCGGCATGAAGCGCCGGCTGATGATCGCCCGGGCGATGATGACCCGCCCCCGCCTGCTGATCCTGGACGAACCCACCGCCGGGGTGGACATCGAGATCCGCCGCGACATGTGGCGCGTGCTCAAGGAGATCAACGCCGCCGGCACCACGATCATCCTGACCACGCATTACCTGGAAGAAGCCGAGCACCTGTGCCGCAACCTGGCCATCATCAACCACGGCCAGATCGTCACCCAGGGGCCGATGCGCACGCTGCTGGCCAAGCTGGACGTGGAAGGCTTCCTGCTGGACATCGACGGTGAGCTGCCCGCGCAGCTGCCGGTGATCGAAGGCGCCACCCTCACCGCCGCCGACGCCCACACGCTGGACATCGACATGCCGCGCGCGATGGACCTGAACCGTGTGTTCTCCGCGCTCAACGCAGCCGGCATCCGCGTGCGCTCGATGCGGACCAAGAGCAACCGCCTGGAGGAGCTGTTCGTGCGCCTCACCGGCAACCAGGAGACGTCTGCATGAGCACCACCGAGCTGACCGACGGCCAGCGCAACCGCATCGCGCTGATGACCATCGTGCGCCGCGAAGTGGCGCGCATCCTGCGCATCTGGGGCCAGACCCTGGTGCCGCCGGCGATCACCATGACCCTGTACTTCCTCATCTTCGGCAACCTGATCGGGTCGCGCGTGGGTGACATGGGCGGCTACACCTACATGCAGTTCATCGTGCCGGGCCTGGTGATGATGAGCGTGATCCAGAACAGCTACGGCAACATCAGCTCGTCGTTCTTCGGCGCCAAGTTCGGCCGCCATGTGGAAGAACTGCTGGTCAGCCCGATGCCGAACTGGGTGATCCTGTGGGGCTACGTGGCCGGTGCGGTGCTGCGCGGCGTGGCCGTGGGCGTGATCGTGCTGATCATCGCGATGTTCTTCACCCCGGTGCGCATTCCGCACCCGCTGGTGACCCTGAGCACCGTGCTGCTGGGCGCGACCATCTTCTCGCTGGCCGGCTTCATCAATGCGGTGTACGCCAAGAAATTCGACGACGTGGCGATCGTGCCGACCTTCATCCTGACCCCGCTGACCTACCTGGGCGGCGTGTTCTATTCGGTGAAGCTGCTGCCGTCGTGGGCCGAGGCGGCCACCCACGCCAATCCGATCTTCTACATGGTCAACGCGTTCCGCTACGGCCTGCTCGGCACCAGCGACGTACCGCTGTGGGTCGCCTTTGCGCTGATGGTCAGCTTCGTGGTGGTGCTCACGGCGGTGGCGCTGTGGCTGCTGCGCCGTGGCGTGGGCATGCGCAGCTGAGGGCTGCGGACAACGGCCGGCCCCCGGGCCGGCGCGATACTTCTGACACCGAGGTGATACGGCAATGCGGATCCTGATGCTCGGTGCCGGCGGTACCGGCGGCTACTTCGGTGGCCGCCTGGCCCAGGCCGGCGTGGACGTGACCTTCCTGGTGCGCCCGGCGCGCGCCGCACAGCTGCAGCGCGAAGGCCTGGTCCTGCGCAGCCCGCTGGGCGATGCCTGCCTGCCGGTGCCGTCCATCACGGCGGAGGCCTTGCCCGCGCTGGCCGCACGGACCCCGTTCGACCTGGTCATCGTCAGCTGCAAGGCCTATGACCTGGACAGCGCCATCGAGGCCATCGCCCCGGCGGTCGGGCCACAGACCACGGTGCTGCCGCTGCTCAACGGGCTGCACCACTATGCGGCACTGGATGCGCGCTTCGGCCGCGATGCGGTGCTGGGCGGGCTGTGCTTCATCAGCGCCACCAAGGACACCACCGGCGCGGTGCTGCACCTGGCCCGGCCGGCCAAACTGACCTTCGGTGAGCGTGAGCACGGCGCCCTGTCCGCACGCGTGCAGGCCGTGGCCGATGCCTGTGCGCGGGCCGGGATCGACCACCTGGCCAGCCCCGCGATCGGCCAGGAGCAGTGGGTGAAGTACACCTTCCTGACGGCCCTGGCAGCGGTCACCTGCCTGCTGCGCGCCGACATCGGCACCGTGGTGGCGACCGATGACGGTCGTGCCATCGCGCTGGGGCTGTACGGGGAATGCCTGGCGGTGGCCGCTGCGGCCGGCGAGCCGGTGCCCGCCCCCGCGCAGGAAACCGCGCGCGCGACCCTGACCCAATCCGGTTCGGCGTTGAAGGCCTCGATGCTGCGTGACCTGGAAAGCGGCCAGCAGGTGGAGGCGGCGCAGATCGTCGGCGACATGCTGGCGCGTGCGCGCGCGGCCGGTCAGACGGCACCGCTGCTGACCGTGGCGCTCAGCCACCTGCAGGCCTACCAGGCGCAGCGCGCGCCGTGAGCCCGGCGGCCGGCGTGCTGCCCGCCCGGGTGCTGATCCTGGGCATGGGCTGGAGCGGCAGGCTGCTGGCGCAGCAGCTGCGCCGCCACGGCGTGGAGGTGGCCGGCACGGTGCGTGACCCGGCGGCCGCGCCCGCCGATGGCCTGACCCGGTACGCCCTGGAGGCGCAGGCACCGGTGTCGGCGGCGCTGCGCGACGCGGCCGCGCGCGCCGAGGCCGTGCTGTGCAGCATTCCGCCGGATGAACACGGTGATCCCGGGCTGCGCCTGCTGGGCGAGGACCTGCAGCGCAGCCGCGCGCTGCGCTGGGTGGGCTACCTGTCTTCCACCGCCGTCTATGGCGACCGCGCCGGTGGCTGGGTGGACGAGCACAGCAGCGCCGATGGCAGCACGCCTGCGGCCGTGCAGCGGCGGCTGGCCGAGGCGCAGTGGCGCGCCCTGGCCGCAACGCGCGGCATCGCCTCGGCGGTGTTCCGGCTGCCGGCGCTGTATGGCCGCGAGCGCAACGTACTGCGGCAGCTGGCGCAGGGGCGTGCCCGCCAGATCGTGAAGCCGGGGCAGGTGTTCAACCGGCTGCACGTCCAGGACCTGGTGGCCGTGATCGAGGCGGCGATGCGCCGGCCACAGGCCGAGGCGCTGTACCTGCCGGCCGATGACGAGCCGGCCCCGCCACAGCAGGTTCTGGCGTTCGCCGCCCAGCTTGGCGGGTTCCCCCTGCCCCCGGCAGTGGCCTGGGACGACCCGGCGGTGAGCCCGTCGGTGCGCCGCTTCTATGCCAGCAACAAGCGCATCGACAGCCGTGGCACCCGCACCCGCCTGGGCTGGCAGCCCCGTTTCCCCACGTTCCGTGAGGGCCTGCAGGACGCCTTCAGCGGCGACGGCGAAGATACCGCCGAAGGGCGCTAGAGCGCCGGCAGGCCGAAGAACGTGCGGGTGGCGGCCGTGGCGTTGGCGGCCGTCACCGCCACGTCCTCGCCGCGGTCGCGCGCCAGTTCCTCCACGATGTGGGCCAGGAACATCGGCTCGTTGCGGCGGTCCTTGGGCATCGGCACCAGCGAGCGCGGCAGCAGGTACGGCGCATCGGTCTCGATCATCAGCCGGTCGGCCGGAATGTGCTTCACCAGTTCGCGCAGATGGCCGCCGCGGCGCTCATCGCAGAGCCACCCGGTGATGCCGATGTACCAGTCCTGGTCCAGGTAATCGAACAGTTCCCTGCGCTCGCCGGTGAAGCAGTGCACCACCGCCGGACCGAGCCGGCCCTGGAAATTCCTCATCTGCGCCATGAAGTCCGCATGTGCATCACGCTGGTGCAGGAACAGCGGCTTGCCGTTCTCCGCCGCGAGCTGCAGCTGGCGCTCGAACGCACGGTGCTGGGCCGGGCGCGGGGCGAAATCACGGAAGTAGTCCAGCCCGCACTCGCCCACCGCCACCACTTCGGCATGGGCATGCAGGGCACGCATTTCCGCATCGCATTCGTCGGTGTACTCCACCGCGTGATGCGGATGCACGCCTGCGGTCGCGTACAGGAACCCGGGGTGCTGCCGGGCCAGCTGCAATGCCAGCGGCGAATGCTCGCGGCTGGCACCGGTCAGGACCATCTGCACCACGCCCGCTTCGCGGGCACGCGCCAGCACGGCGTCGCGGTCGCGGTCGAAGGAGTCATGGGTGAGGTTGGCGCCGATATCGATCAGTTGCATGGGAGAGCACGGAAACGGAACGCCCCTATTGTACCCAGCGGGGAAAACCGCCTTCACCGGCGGCACCGCACCGCCGGCCCCACGGCGCGCAAAGCGCCTTATCCTTTGCCGATGAGTACCCCGCATTTCCCCATTACCGCGCTGTTGCCGCAGATCCAGCAGCAGCTCGCCGGGCATCCCCGGCTCGTGCTCGAAGCGCCGCCCGGCGCCGGCAAGACCACCCAGGTGCCGCTGGCGCTGCTGGACGCGCCCTGGCTGCAGGGGCGCAGGATCCTCCTGCTGGAGCCCCGCCGCGTGGCGGCCCGCAGCGCGGCGATGTTCATGGCGCGCCAGCTTGGCGAGGCGGTCGGTGAAACCGTCGGCTACCGCATCCGGTTCGAGAACAGGGTGTCGGCGCGCACGCGCATCGAGGTGGTGACCGAAGGCATCCTCACCCGCCTGCTGCAGGATGACCCGCTGCTGGAAACCGTTGGCGCGATCCTCTTCGACGAGTTCCACGAGCGCCACCTCAGCGGCGACCTGGGCCTGGCGCTGGCGCTGGATGTGCAGTCGCAGCTGCGGCCGGACCTGCGCCTGCTGGTGATGTCGGCCACGCTCGATGGCGAGCGGCTGGCGCGCTTCCTGGACGCGCCGCGGCTGAGCAGCGAAGGCCGCAGCTTCCCGGTGGCGGTGAGCCATTTTCCTGCCCGCCGCGAGGAAACCCTGGAACTGCAGGTGCGCCGCGCGGTACAGCAGGCGCTGGCCACGCATCCCGGCGATGTGCTGGTGTTCCTGCCCGGGCAGCGCGAGATCGCGCGGGTGATGGCCGGCCTGCACGAGGCGCTGGACGGCAGCACCGAGGTGCTGGCACTGCATGGCGAGCTGCCGGTGGACCAGCAGGCGCACGTGCTGCAGGCCGGCAGCGCGGACCGCCGGCGGGTGGTGCTGGCCACCAATGTGGCCGAATCGTCGGTGACCCTGCCGGGCGTGCGCGTGGTCATCGACAGCGGCCAGGCGCGCGAGCCGCGCTACGACCCCAACAGCGGCTTCACCCGGCTGGACGTGGTGACCATCGCGCAGGCCTCGGCCGACCAGCGTGCCGGCCGTGCCGGCCGTGTGGCCGAAGGCGTGGCCTGGCGGCTGTGGCCGCAGTCGCAGCGGCTGGAGCCGCAGCGGCGTGCGGAGATCGAGCAGGTGGAACTGGCCGGGCTGGCGCTGGAGCTGGCCGCCTGGGGCAGCAGCGACCTGCGCTTCCCCGACCCGCCACCGCCCGGGCCGATGGCCGCGGCACGCGAACTGCTGCAGCGGCTGGGGGCGTTGTCGGAGACCGGGGCCATCACCGCCCTGGGTCGCCGCATGCTGGCCCTGGGCACGCACCCGCGGCTGGCGGCGATGCTGCTGGCCCCGACCGATCCGGGCGCGCAGGCGCTGGCGGCCGATCTGGCCGCGCTGCTGGAGGCGCGTGATCCACTGCGGCAGGGCGGCGACGCCCTGGCCGCGCGCTGGCGTGCACTGGCCGCCCTGCGGACCGGCCGTGTCCCGGCGGACGCGCATCGCAGCGGCCTGGCGGCCATCGATGCCGCCGCCCGGCAGTGGCGCCGGCGGCTGCGCTGCGAGGCACCGCCGCCGGGCTCCGTGGAAGCGCACGCGCTGGGCGACCTGCTGGCGCACGCCTTCCCCGACCGCATCGGCGTCCAGCACCCCGCCGACCCCCTGCGCTACCAGCTGGCCAATGGCCGCAGCGCGCGCCTGCATGCGCTGAGCGACCTGCGCGGCGAGCCGTGGCTGGTGGCCAGCGAACTGCGTTACGAGGCCCGCGATGCCCTGCTGCTGCGCGCCGCGCCCGTGGATGAAAGCCATCTGCGCCGGCAGTTCCCCGAACGCTTCGTCAGCGAGGACGCGGTGCGCTGGGACGGCGAACGGCGCGCGCTGGTGGCCGTGCGCGAAACCCGCTTCGACCGGATCGTGCTGGACAGCCGCTCGGCCGGGCGGGTGGACCCGCAGCACGCCGCGCAGGCGCTGACCGACGCGGTGGCCGAACTCGGGCTGCAGGTGCTGCCGTGGAGCGACAGCCTGCGGCAGTGGCAGGCCCGGGTGGAATCGCTGCGCCACTGGCTGCCCGCCCTGGAGCTGCCGGACTGCAGCGATGCGGCGTTGCTGGCCAGCCGCCAGCAGTGGCTGCAGCCGGCGTTCGCCGGCTGTACCCGGCTGGACGCGCTGGACGAGGCGCGCTTGGCCGAGGCACTGAAGTCGGTGTTGGCGTGGTCGCAGCGCCAGCAGGTGGAGCAGCTTGCGCCGACCCGCATCAGCGTGCCGTCCGGGCTGGAGCGCGCGGTGCGCTATGCGCTGGACGGTGAAACCGGGGCGCCGCTGCCGCCGGTACTGGCGGTGAAGCTGCAGGAGTTGTTTGGCCTGGCCGATACCCCGCGCATCGCTGAGGGACGGGTACCGTTGACCCTGCACCTGCTCTCGCCCGGTGGCCGGCCGCTGCAGGTGACCCAGGACCTGCGCAACTTCTGGCAGAACACCTACGCGGAGGTCAAAAAGGAAATGAAGGGGCGGTATCCCCGCCATCCGTGGCCGGATGACCCGTGGACGGCCACCGCCACGCACCGGGCCAAGCCGCGCGGCACCTGAGCCTGCCGGCCGGCTGCCGCGCGACCCCGCCGTTGCCTGAACGCACACAGGCGGGTCACGCCGCACCCGGGTCGGCCTGACATACCGTTTACAGGCGGCACGACACACTGGACTTCGACCCGAGGCAAAGGACCCCCACATGAGCAAGCTGACCGTAATCACCGACCGCGCTCTGGAGCGCGCCCTGGACCTGGCCCACAGCGCCGGCGACGGCCTCAAGCATGCCGGTGGCAGCCTGGGCGGAAGCCTGCGCAACCTGGGCCCCGGCGCCAGCGAGTGGCTCAAGACCGGTGCCGCCATCGGCGCGGTGAAGACCGGCGGCAAGGTCGCCACCCGCCTGGCCCGCCGCAATCCGGCGGTGACCATCGCCGCCGCGGCTGTCGGCGTGGGCCTGCTGGGCTATGCGCTGTACCGCAAGCAGCAGCAGAAGAAGGCAGCCACCGGCCAGGTGGTGAATGGGCAGGCGCAGCGCATCGCCGCGCGTGACCGCCGCAACACCACGGTGGTGGACGAACACAGCGACATCGGCAGCGACGCCTGAAACAGCGGTGGCGTAGCACGCGGTAGACCGGGAGCCGATGCGTGATGCATCGGCTCTTTTTTCTGCGCGCGCATCAGCGCACGCGCGGCACGCTCAGTCCAGCGGTCGCCACTGACCCGGCTGCAGGTCGTCCAGCCGGTAGGGACCCATCGCCACGCGCACCAGCCGCAGCGTGGGCAATCCGACCGCCGCGGTCATCCGGCGGACCTGGCGGTTGCGTCCCTCACGGATCGTCACCGCCAGCCAGCTGTCGGGCACGGTTCTGCGGAACCGTACCGGCGGGTCGCGTGGCCACAGCGCCGGCGCGGCGATCGCCTCGATCCGTGCCGGCAGCGTCGGGCCGTCGTTGAGCACCACGCCCTGGCGCAACTGCTGCAGCTGCGCGTCCTGGGGTACCCCTTCCACCTGCACCCAGTAGGTCTTGTCGGCCTTGTGCCGCGGGTCGGTGAGCCGGTGCGCCAGGCCGCCGTCATCGGTCAGCAGCAGCAGACCTTCGCTGTCATGGTCCAGCCGGCCGGCCGCATAGACGCGCGGCGGCAGACCGAAACCGGCCAGGGTCGGCCGCGGCGGCACGCTGCGGTCGGTGAACTGGCACAGCACATTGAACGGCTTGTTGAACGCAATCAGCATGGTCGGACACAACGGTGGACGCCGGTACAGTGTCCCATGCGCGGCCGCCGGTTCATCCCATCAACCGAAACCGGATGGCATAGGACAGGATGAAGGCGGCAATGCCGGCAAACAACGCCACGCGTGATGCCCACCGCCAGCGACGCTGCTGCAGGGCACCCGCGCCGCGGCCTTCGGCGAATGTGCCGCCGAACAGCAGCAGAAAGGCCGCCACCGCCAGCAGGTCGTCCAGCCGCCTGCCATCGGTGACGTAGTCATACACGCGCACGGCCGCAAGCAGCGGCAGTGCGATCAACACGAATTTCCGCACAATGGACACTCCATGTCACGGCGCCCTGCCGGTGTGCCCGGCAGGGCGCACAGGGGCTCAGGCCGCCGGCTTCACGAAGCGCAGGGTCATGCGGTCGCTTTCACCGATGGCACGGTACTTGGCCGCGTCGGCCGCATCGTGCTTGTTGGTCGGCGGCAGGGTCCACACGCCATTGGGATGGTCCTTGGTATCGCGCGGGTTGGCATTCACTTCACTGTGGGCGTCCAGGCGGAAACCGGCCGCTTCGGCCATGGCGATCACCTGCTGCTGGCCGACATAGCCGCTGTCATCATCGGCCGGCACGTCGCCCTTGGCGCGGTGCTCGACCACGCCGAGCACGCCGCCCGGCTTGAGCACATTGAAGAAGCCCTGGAACATGCCCTCGGCCTGGCCGGACATGCGCCAGTTGTGCACATTGCGGAAGGTCAGCACCACGTCGGCGGAGTTGGCCGGACCGAACGACGGCGCGGTGGGGTTGTAGGCGACGAGCGCGGCCTTGTCGAACCGGGCCGGATCGGCATTGAACCGCTTCTGCAGGCCCTCGCGGCTGCGCTGCTGGTAGTCGCGGCCGCGCCCCTCCGGCACCGCCATCGGGTCCACCACGGCCGCGACATACTGGCCATCGGTGCGCAGCAGCGGGGCAAGGATCTCGGCATACCACCCGCTTCCGGGCGTGATTTCCACCACCGTCTTGCCGGGCGCGACGCCGAAGAACTGCAGGGTCTGCGCGGGGTGGCGGTAAACGTCGCGCTCGCGGTTGGCCGCATCGCGGTTGGGCGAATCCACCGCCGCCTGCAGGGCCGGCAGGACGGTGGCCGGTGCCGGTGCGCTGGCCGGCGGTGCCGCCACGGCCAGCAGCGGCACGGACAGCAGGGCGGTGGCCAGGGCAAGGTGACAGGTGCGGTGCAGCAGGTTCGATTTCATCGCAGCGGCTCCAATGGAAAGGCGGATGGTGCGGCGAGCCTAGCAGCGTTCAGCGTCACGGTGTTCACGCGCCCCACGCACCCGCGCGCCGGCGGAACACACTTTTGTGGGCGCGCGCGGCGCCGGCAGGGCACCGGGCCCCTATGCTGGGAGTCTGTACAACGGCGAGGCAACCTTCTCATGACCCCATCCCGCGAACTGGGCCGCTCCGGCCTGCAGGTGGCCCCCATCGCCTTCGGCGGCAACGTGTTCGGCTGGAGTGCCGATGAGAAGACCAGCTTCGCGCTGCTCGATGCGTTCGTCGATGCCGGCTTCAACCTGGTGGACACCGCCGACGTCTATTCGGCATGGGTGCCGGGCAACCACGGCGGCGAATCGGAGACGCTCATCGGCCGGTGGCTGCGCCGCAGCGGCCGGCGCGACCGCATCGTGCTGGCGACCAAGGTGGCCAAGTGGAGCGAGCACCCCGGCCTGTCGGCCGACACCATCCAGGCGGCGGTGGAGGGCTCGCTGCGCCGCCTGCAGACCGACGTCATCGATCTGTACCAGGCCCATGAAGATGACCCGGCCACGCCGCTGGAAGCCACACTGGGCGCATTCGCACGGCTGATCGAACAGGGCAAGGTGCGCGCCATCGGCGCCTCCAACTACAGCGCCGCACGGCTGGCCGAGGCCCTGCAGGTCTCGGCCGACTACGCGCTGCCGCGGTACGAAACGCTGCAGCCGGAGTACAACCTGTACGACCGCCAGGGCTTCGAGGCCGCGCTGGAGCCGCTGGTGCAGCGCGAGCAGATCGGGGTGATCGGCTACTACGCACTGGCCAGTGGCTTCCTGAGCGGCAAGTACCGCACGCCCGCCGATGCGGCCAAGAGCCCGGCGCGGGGCGCCATGGTGGTCAAGCGCTATCTGAACCCGCGCGGGCTGCGCATCGTGCAGGCGCTGGATGACGTGGCCAGCCGCCATGCGGCCACGGCCACGCAGATCGCACTGGCCTGGCAGCTGGCACGGCCGTCGATCAGCGCTCCGATCGTCAGCGCCACCAGCGTGGCGCAGCTGCAGGAGCTTCTGGCGGCGGCATCGGTGGCACTGAGCGCACAGGACGTGGCACAGCTGGACACGGCCAGCGCCGAGGACTGAACGCGCCTCAGCCGGGGCGGCTGTCCTCGGCCACCAGTGCGTGGTGCATCCCGATGCCCGCGCGCACGCCTTCGGCCATGGCCAGGGTGATGTTGCCCACGGTGGTGGCATCGCCGGCCGCATGCACGTTCGGCACCGACGTCTGCCGGGCCGCATCCACCTCGACCAGCACGCCCAGCGGGCTGTCCACCAGCGTGCAGCCCAGCTGCTGCACCAGCGGCGTGGCCATGCGCTGCATCGCGGGAACGAACAGCGCGCGCTGGGCCACGCGGCGGCCATCGGCCAGCAGCAGTTCCAGCCAGGCCGTCTGCTCGCCCTGCACCGCCACCACCGGGGTGCTCTCCAGCTGCACCCCGCGCTGCTGCATCGCGGCGTGCTCGGCATCGCTGACCGGCAGACCCTGGCTGAAGAACGTCACCGTGCCCCAATCGGCGAACAGCGGCGCTTTGGATGCCGACAGCGGGTGGCCGCCCAGCAGGCCGATGGCGCCGCCGCCGACTTCGTAGCCATGGCAATACGGACAGTGCAGCACCGTGCTGCCCCAGCGCTCGGCCAGGCCCGGCAGCGCGGGGAGTTCGTCGGTCACGCCGGTGGCCAGCAGCAGTTTGCGCGCGGCCAGCACCTGGCCGTCGGCGGTCTGCACCTGCACACCTTCGGCCCCGGCCTGCGCGTGCACGGCCTCGCCGTGCAGCCAGCGGACGCCGGGGTAGTCCAGCAGCTGCTGGCGCGCGGTTTTCAGCAGCTCCACGCCACTGACACCGTCCTGGCCAGGTACGCCGTGGGAGTGGCTGGCCATGCGGTTGCGGGGCAGCCCGCTGTCGATGAGGGTCACCGGGCGACGCGCGCGCGCCAGGATCAGGCCGGCGGCGATACCGGCGTAGCTGCCGCCGACGATGAGCACTTCAGGGTTCATGGGAGGCGTCCGGGGAATGGCCAGGGGCGTGGGCAAGGTGGTGAGCGAAGGCGGCACCGAGCTGGTCCAGCGTGCGGGTCTGCAGCCGGTGCTCCAGCAGCTGTTGTGCCTGCCGGGCGCCCTCCTGCAGGGCATCGTTGACCAGCTGCTGGATCGGGCAGCCGCCGCCGCTGTCGCGCCGCCCGGGCAGGACCAGCGGCGGCGCGCCGACCGCGCGATAGATCTCATGCAGGGTGATGGCTGCGGCCGGGCGGGCCAGCTGGCTGCCACCGCCATGGCCGCGGCTGCTGTGCACCAGCCCGGCCGCCTGCAGCTGGGCCAGCAGCCGGCGGATCACCACCGGGTGCGTGGGCAGGCAGCTGGCCAGCTGGGCCGAGGTGCGGGGACCGGGCTGGCCGACCAGGTGGGCCATCACATGCAGCGCGTCGGAGAGCGGATCGGCGGATTTCATGTAACAACAATAGTTACATTAGGAGGCGGTGTCCAGTGGACAATGCGTTCCATAATCCGCACGTTCTTCACGTGCACGCCAACCTCACGTCGATAAACGAAACGATAACGTGATTCGGATCACGCTTAATCAGGCGCACGGGCGGTCGATACCGCAGGGGACCCCTTCCGAGAACTGATGGATGAAAGCGTTTTCCCCTGCGCCGCGGCTTCAGGTGAAGCTGATCGGCGCCGTTGTTGCGTGTCTCGTTGTTGTCGTGCTGTGCGCGTTGGCCGGATTCGGCACCGCATGGTCTACCCTCGCCGCCGGCACAGGGCCTGACGTGCCCACCAGCGGTGGCGCCGCGGCGCTGGCCGCCCAGATGGCGCAGGCGCGTCACGTGATCGGTCTGGCCGCCGCGCTGACGATCGGCATGGCGGCCGTGCTGGCGCTGCTGCTCGGGCGCTGGCTGCGGCGCACGGTCGTGCAGCCGGTGCTGGCGGTGGAAGCCGCAGCGCGCGCGGTGGCCGCCGGCGATCTGGAGGGTGCCGTCCCCGCCCATCAGAGCGATGAAATCGGTCGGCTGGGCCAGGCCGTACAGGCGGTGCAGCGCACCGTGCAGGCGATGTTGTCGGCCCAGACCACGATGGCGCAGACGCATGCGGCCGGCACGATCAGCCACCGCATGGATGCCAGCGCGTTCCCCGGCGCCTACGGACGCATGGTGGCCGACACCAACACCCTGGTGGCCGCCCACATCGAGGTGAAGATGCGCGCCATTGCGGTCATCGGCCGCTACGCGGTGGGTGATCTTCGCCCCGACATGGACCGGTTGCCGGGCGAGAAGGCGGTCATCACCGAGGTGCTCGATACCGTCAAGCGCAACATGGGCGCCATCAACGGCGAGATCCGCCGCCTGGCAGGCGCCGCGGCGGTGGGCGATTTCAGCCAGCGCGGCGACCGCACCCGGTTCGACCATGATTTCCGCGCGATGGTGGACGGCCTGAACCATCTCATGCAGGTGACCGACGCCAATCTGGGCGAGGTCTCCGGGGTGCTGCAGGCCATCGCCGGCGGTCGCCTGGGCGCCCGCATGAACGGTGATTTCCACGGCGTGTTCGCGCGCATCGCCAGTGATGCCAACACCACGGCGACCCAGCTGGGCAGCATCGTCACCGACATCAAGCAGGCCTCGGGCCGTATCCACACCGCGGCCTCGGAGATCGCCGCCGGCAACACGGACCTGTCGCGGCGGACCGAGCAGCAGGCGGCCAACCTGGAAGAGACCGCCGCCTCCATGGAGGTCCTGACCTCCACCGTGCGGCAGAACGCCGACCATGCCCGGCAGGCCAACCAGCTGGCGATCGGCGCGCACGGCGTGGCGGCCCAGGGCGGTGATGTGGTGCACCAGGTGGTGGCGACGATGGATGCCATCGAAGCGTCCTCGCGCCGCATCGCGCAGATCATCGGGGTGATCGACGGCATCGCGTTCCAGACCAACATCCTGGCACTCAATGCGGCGGTGGAAGCGGCGCGCGCCGGCGAACAGGGCCGCGGATTCGCGGTGGTGGCCAGCGAAGTGCGCATGCTGGCGCAACGCTCGGCCGAGGCCTCGCGCGAGATCAAGGCGCTGATCGAAGCCTCGGTGGAGCAGGTCGGTGCAGGCGCGCAGCACGTGCGCCAGGCCGGCGACACCATGGCCGAGATCATGGCCTCGGTGCAGCGCGTCACCGACATCATGGCCGACATCTCCGCCGCCTCGCAGGAGCAGAGCGCGGGCATCGAGCAGGTGAACCAGACGGTGATCCAGATGGATGGCACCACGCAGCAGAATGCCGCGCTGGTGGAGGAAGCCAGCGCCGCCGCGCGCAGCCTGCAGCAGCAGGCCGATCACCTGGTGCAGGCAGTGGGCGTGTTCGACCTGGCCCCGGTCACTGAACGCCTGCCGCCGGTGGCACGCGCGGCCTGACCGGCGCGGCGCTCAGCGCAGTTCGGGGTCCTGGGCCATCGCGTCGGCGAGATGGTCCAGGAACGAGGTGATGCGGGCCGAGACGGCGGTGTTGCGGTAATACACCGCCTGGATCGGCTGGTACACCGCCAGCGTGTGCGCGGCCAGCACCGGCACCAGCGTGCCGGCAGCGCGGTCGCGCGCGGTGACGAAGTCGGACAGGCAGGTCAGGCCGACACCTTCCACCGCCAGCCGGCGCAGGGTCTCGCCGCTGGACACGGCCACATCCGGGCGGACCTGCAGCTGGCCCTCGCCGTTGCCGGGCAGCGGCCAGCGGTTCAACGAATCCGGCTCATTGAAACCCAGCAGCGTGTGCTGGCCGAGCGCGGCCACACTGGCCGGCATCCCGTGTGCGGCCAGGTAGGCGGGGCTGGCCAGTACCTGCAGCCGGCTTCGGCCGAGGGGGCGCGCATGCAGGGTGGAGTCGGCCAGCGGGCCGATGCGGATGGCCACATCGGTACGCCGCTCCAGCAGGTCGATGTAGCGCTCGCTGCTGTTCAGCTCCAGCGCCACCTCCGGGTACTGCGCACGGTAGGCGGCCACCTGCGGCGCGATCACGTGCAGCACGAACGGCATCGCCGCATCCACCCGCAGCCGGCCGGCGGGGCGCTCACGGCGGGCGGCCAGCTGTTCCTCGGCCGCGTCCACCGCCTCCACGATCGCCCGCGCATGGCGCACGAACAGCTCGCCCTCGCTGGTCAGGTGCAGGCGCCGGGTGGTGCGGGTCAGCAGCGTGGTACCCAGCTTGTCTTCCAGCCGGCCCAGCGCCCGGCTGATGCCCGAGGGGGTCTGCCCCAGCTGCTCGGCGGCGGCGGTGAACGAGCCGCTGTCGATCACCGCCAGCAGCGCCTGCAGTTCGTCCAGGGTCGTTTTCATGGCGCCATTATTGACCAGGAAGCAAAAGTATTTGGGGAAAGGGGCCGTTTTTCCCGGCATCGGGGCCGCGCACACTGCGCCCCTTCCCCACTTCCGGACACTGTCATGATCCGTGGCATTCCCCTCGCCCTGCTGGCGCTGACGCTTGGTGCGTTCGCCATCGGCACCACCGAATTCGTCATCGTCGGGCTGATTCCCACCATCGCCGCCGATCTTCAGGTCAGCCTGCCCTCGGCCGGTCTGCTGGTTTCGTTGTATGCGCTCGGCGTGGCGGTGGGCGCGCCGGTGCTGACCGCGCTGACCGGGCGGGTGCCGCGCAAACCGCTGTTGGTGGCGCTGATGGTCCTGTTCACCGTCGGCAACGTGGTGGCGTGGCTGGCTCCCGGCTACGGCTCGCTGATCGTGGCGCGCGTGCTCACCGGCCTGGCGCACGGGGTGTTCTTCTCCATCGGCTCGATCATCGCCACGGCGGTGGTGCCGAAGGACAAGGCCGCCAGCGCCATCGCGATCATGTTCACCGGCCTGACCGTGGCCCTGGTGACCGGCGTGCCGCTGGGCACGTTCATCGGCCAGCACCTGGGCTGGCGCGCGACCTTCCTGGCGGTGGCCGGGCTGGGCGTGGTGGCACTGGCCGGCGCGGCACTGTTCGTCCCGCGCGATGTGCCGCAGAGCGCACCGGCGCGCTTTTCCCAGCAGCTGGCAGTGCTGGCGCAGCCGCGCCTGCTGCTGGTCTACGCGATGACCGCGCTGGGCTACGGCGGCACGTTCCTGGCCTTCACCTACCTGGCGCCGATCCTGCAGCAGGTCACCGGTTTGTCGGCCAATGCGGTCAGCCTGGTGCTGCTGGTGTACGGCGTGTCGGTGGCCTTCGGCAACCTGTGGGGCGGCCGCCTGGCCGATCGCCTGGGGCCGGTGCCGGCCCTGAAGCGCATCTTCGCGCTGCTGGCCCTGGTGCTGTTCGTGCTCACCTTCACCGCGTACACCCCCTGGCTGATGCTGCTGACCGTACTGGCCCTGGGCGCGGTGGCGTTCGGCAATGTGCCGGGCCTGCAGGTGTACGTGGTCCAGCAGGCCCAGCGTCACGCACCGCAGGCGATCGACGTGGCCTCGGGCCTGAACATCGCCGCGTTCAACATCGGCATCGCGCTGGGCGCCTCGCTCGGCGGGCTGGTAGTGGAGCATGTCGGGTTGATGCACACGCCGTGGCTGGGTGCGCTGGTGGTGGTGCTGGCCTACGCGCTGACCGTGCTCAGCGGCCGCCTGGACCGCCGCGATGGTGTCGGCCAGCGCGCCGCAGGCAGTGCCAGTGCGGCCCGCTGAGCGGCAACCCGCCGCCCCGTTGCCAGCCTGCACACGGCCCCTGGCCTACCCTTCCCGTCCACTCCCTCCCCCCTTGGAGCTTCCCATGACTGTCCCCGCCTTCGGTCTTGGCACCTTCCGCCTGAAGGACCAGACCGTGATCGACGCGGTCCGCACCGCGCTGGACCTCGGCTACCGTGCCATCGATACCGCCCAGATCTATGGCAATGAAGCCGAGGTCGGCCAGGCCATCGCCGAATCCGGCGTGCCGCGCGAGCAGATCTACCTGACCACCAAGGTGTGGATCACCGAATTCGAACGCGAGCCCCTGCTGGCCAGCCTGCGCGCCAGCGTGGACCGGCTGCGCACCGACCACGTCGACCTGGCCCTGATCCACTGGCCCGCACCGAACGACAAGGTCGCCACGCCGATGGAGACCTACCTGCCGGCGCTGGCCGAAGCCAAGGCGCTGGGCCTGGCCTCGGAGATCGGCATCTCCAACTTCACCATCGCGCAGACCCGCAGGGCGATCGACATTCTCGGCGCCGATGCCATCGCCACCAACCAGATCGAGATCCATCCCTACCTGCAGAACCGCCTGCTGGTGAAGTTCCTGCAGGACCAGGGCATCCGCATCACCGCCTACATGAGCCTGGCCTACGGCGAGGTGCTCAAGGATCCGGTGATCCAGGCGATCGCGGGCCGCCACCGCGCCAGCCCGGCGCAGGTCGCGCTGGCCTGGGCGCTGCAGCAGGACTTCGCGGTCATTCCGTCCTCCACCCGTCGCGACAACCTGGCCAGCAACCTGCAGGCGGCGTCGCTCCGGTTGAGCGAAGAGGACATGGCCCGGATCGCCACGCTGGACCGTGGCCATCGGCTGGCCAATCCGGACGGCATCGCGCCGGCCTGGGACTGAGCGGCCGGTGGCGGCCGGTGGCGGCCGCCGGGCCCGGCCCGGCGGCTCAGCGCGTGGGCGGCTGCGCTGCATCGCCCACCGGCACCTGCTGCACCGGCAGGGTCACCAGCATCACGGTCGGGTCGTCCGGGTCCAGCCGGGTCTTGAAGCCCAGGCTCTGGCACATCGCCAGCATGGTGCTGTTCTCGCGCAGCACCTGCCCTTCCACGATATCCAGCCCCAGCCAGCGGGCGTACTCGATCATGATCGCCATCAGGCGCCACCCGATGCCATGGCCCTTCAGGTCCGAACGGATCAGGATGCCGTACTCACCGCGGTGGTAATCCGCGTCGGCGTGCAGGCGCACCGCACCGAGCATGTCGCCGTTGCGCGGATCGATCGCCACCAGCGCGATCGAGCGCGCGTAATCCAGCTGGGTGAGGCGGGCGATGAACTCGTGGCTGAAGTGCTTCACCGACTGGAAGAAGCGCAGGCGCAGGTCCTCATCGGTGACCCGGGCGAAGAACGCGCGGAACAGCGCATCGTCTTCCGGGCGGACCGGGCGGACGAACGCGCGGTTGCCGTCGGCCAGTTCCAGCGTGCGCTCCCATTCCTTCGGGTAGGGAAACACGGCAAAGCGCGGATGGCCACGGCCCTTGTGCAGGATGCGCGAGGGCGCCACCGCCACCCGTGCATCCAGGGCCAGGATGCCCTCGCGGTCAACCAGCAGCGGGTTGATGTCCAGCGTACGGATCTCCGGGATGTCCGCGGCCAGCTGGGCCAGTTTGACCAGCGCCAGGGCCACCGCGCGCTCATTGGCCGCCGGCACATCGCCATAGGCCTTGAGGATGCGCGACACCCGGGTCCGGTCGATCAGTTCATGGGCCAGGCGCAGGTCGAGCGGCGGCAGCGCCAGCGCCTTGTCATCGATCACTTCCACGGCGGTACCGCCGCGACCGAACACCACCACCGGGCCGAAGGTCGGATCATCGGCGATGCCGGCGATCAGCTCGCGCGCCTTCGGGCGCACGATCGTGGGCTGCACCAGCAGGCCGTCGATGCGGGCCTCGGGCCGCTGCTGGCGCGCGCGCGCCAGGATGTCGGTGGCGGCGGCCTGCACCGCGGCCAGGGTGGAGAGATTGAGCCGCACGCCATCCACTTCCGACTTGTGCGGAATGTCGGGTGAGAGGATCTTCAGCGCCACGCTCGCGCCCTGTTCCAGCAGCGGCTGGGCCAGGTCCATCGCCTCATGCGCGTCGCGGGCCTGCATCACCGGCGCCGAGGCGATGCCGTAGGCCTTCAGCAACGCATGCGTGGCCAGCGGATCCAGCCACTGCTGCCCGGCGGCCAGTGCGCTCTCCACCAGTGCGCGCGCCGCCCCGGTATCCACCACGAAATCCTGCGGCAGGCTGGGCGGTGTTTCCATCAGCGCGTTCTGCGCGTCGCGGTAGCGCACCAGGTGCTGGAAACCGCGCACGGCATCGGCTTCGGTGGCATAGGTCGGCACGCGCGCGGCGTTGAGGGTGGCGGTGGCATGTTCATCGTTGCCCAGCCACACCGCGAACACCGGTTTGTCGCGCTGGTGCCGCGGCCGCTGGCCGAGCGTGCGGGTCAGCGCCTGCGCCGCATCGGCCGAGGAGGTGAACGCGGTCGGCACGTTCACCACCAGCAGCGCATCGTTCTCGTTGTCGGCCAGCAGCGCTTCGATCGCGGCGGCATAGCGGTCACCGTCCGCATCGACCACGATGTCCACCGGATTGGCGCGCGACCAGCCCTGCGGCAGCACCTGGTCCAGCTGCGCCACGGTCGCCGGGGAAAGCTGCGCCAGGGTGCCGCGCAGCATGCCGAGCTGGTCCACCGCCAGCCGGCCCACGCCACCGCCGTTGCTCAGCACGGCCAGCCGCCGGCCCGGGAAGGTACCCAGCCGGCCCAGCGTCTCGGCGGCGGTGAACAGTTCGTCCAGCGCGCCCACGCGCAGCAGGCCGGCGCGGTTGAACGCCGCGCCGTACACATCGTCGGCGCGCGCCAGCGCCTGCACGTGGGTGTCGCTGCCGGGCATGCTGCGTTCGCCGCGACCGGATTTGACCACCACCACCGGCTTGGCCCGCGCGGCCGCGCGCGCGGCGGACATGAACTTGCGCGCATCCTTGATCTGTTCCACGTACAGCAGGATGGCGCGGGTGCGGTAATCGGTGGCGAAGTAGTCCAGCAGGTCGCCGAAGTCCACATCCAGCGTGTCACCCAGTGACACCACGGCGGAAAAGCCCACCGAGCGCGCCACGCCCCACTCCACCAGCGCGGCGGCGATGGCGCTGGATTCGGAGATCAGCGCCATGTCGCCCGCCTGCGGTGCGTGCGCGGCGATGCTGGCGTTCAAGCGCGCATGCGGAGCGATCACGCCCAGGCAGTGCGGGCCCAGGATGCGCAGCCCCTTGGCGCGCGCGGTGGCCTGCACCTGCGCGCCCAGCGAGCCCGGACCCTCGCCGAGGTGGGCGGTGAGGATGATGGCCGCCGCCACGCCCCGCGCGGCGGCATCGGCGATGACCTGCGGCACGATGCTGGCCGGTGCCGTGACCACCACCAGTTCCGGCACCCAGTCCAGCTGTTTGAGCCGCTTGACGGTGCGGATGCCATCAATCTCGGCGTGGCGCGGATTGACCCAGGCCACCTTGCCGGCGAAACCGGCGCTGCGCAGGTTGCGCATCACCGCACGGCCGGCAGACCGTTCGCGCGGGCTGCCGCCGATCACGGCCACCGACTGCGGGCGGAACACGGCTTGCAGGTTGTAGGTGCTCATGAGCGGAAGCCCGGCGGACGCAGGGGTATACGGTAACCCATCGTCGCGCCCGTCCCGGGGCTCCACGCCCGACGCGCGGCACCTACAGCAGCGTGCCGCCCAGGAACAGCGCGGCGATGCTGAAGTAGATCACCAGCCCGGTCACGTCCACCAGCGTGGCCACGAACGGGGCCGAGGCACTGGCCGGATCGAAGCCGAGCCGCTTGAGGATAAACGGCAGCATCGAACCGGACAGCGACCCGAAGGTGACGATGCCCACCAGCGCGGCCGCCACCGTGACCGCCAGCAGCAGCCAGTGCTCGCCGTAGTCGTGCAGCCCGCCCAGCTGCCAGACCACGATGCGGGTCAGCGCCAGCACGCCGAGGATGCTGCCCAGCACCACGCCGGTGGGCAGTTCGCGCAACGCCACGCGCCACCAGTCACGCAGGCGCAGTTCCTTCAGTGCCAGCGCGCGGATCAGCAGCGAGGTGGCCTGCGAACCCGAATTGCCGCCGGAGCTCATGATCAGCGGAATGAACAGGGTCAGCACCACGGCACGGGCCAGCTCGTCTTCGTAGTGCTGCATGGCGCTGGCGGTGAGCATCTCACCGATGAACAGCACGCTCAGCCAGCCGGCGCGCTTGCGCAGCATGTCCACGAAGCCGATCTGCATGTACGGCTTTTCCAGCGCCTCCATGCCACCGAACTTGTGCGCGTCTTCGGTGGATTCCTCGATCAGCGCATCCAGCACGTCGTCCACGGTCACGATGCCCAGCAGGCGCTGCTGCGCGTCCACCACCGGAATGGCCAGCAGGTCGTGGCGGCGGATCAGCCGGGCCACCTCTTCCTGGTCCATGTCCGCCGCGACCGTCACCGGGGGGTTCACCTGGGCCACCGCACGGATCGACTGCTCCGGTTCCCCGGTGATCAGCCTGCGCATGGTCACGACCTGCTGCAGGCGGTCGGTTCCCGGTTCCAGCACGTAGATGGCGTACACCGTCTCGCGGCTGCGCTCCACTTCGCGGATGTACTGCAGCGTCTGCGCCACGGTCCAGGTGCCGGGTACGGCGACGAACTCGGTGGTCATCAACGCGCCGGCGGTGTCGGGTGCGTAGCCGAGCAGGGTCTGGATGGTCTGCCGGGCCTGGCTGCCGAGCAGCGGAATCAGCCGCGCACGCTCGTCCTCGTCCAGTTCGTGCACGATGTCGGTGGCGCGGTCGTCGGCCATCAGGCCCAGCAGTGCGGCCGCCCGTGCCGGCGGCAGCGCCGCCACCAGCGCCCCGCTGCGATGCAGTTCGGGGGCTTCGAGGATTTTCACCGCGCGTGGCACCGCCAGCGCAGCCAGGGTATCGGCAGCGCGCGGCAGCGGCAGGGTGTTGAGGTATTCCACCGCATCGGCGGTGTTGAAGCCGGCCAGGGGGGCTGCCAGGGTGGCAGCGTCGCCGACCGGACGCAGCAGTTGCTTCTGGTTCATGGGTTCGCCTTGTGGGTCGCGATGCGCAACGCCAGCACGGGCGAACCGTCTGGATCAGGCGGTGGCCGGCGCGGGCGTCGAACGAGGTCGACTTCTACTGTCGCTGGGCATGGGAAGTAAGCTCCGGAAATACGGGCGGAACGCGGCGGTGCGGAAGCGCAGCCGGCGGGTCGCCACCCGCTGCCGGCAACGGCCGGCGGCGGGCAGTCTGGACCTGTGCGCGGGGCGGGTCAACCCGTGCGGGCGATGCGGCGGCTCAGCCGTTGTCGCGCAGGAAGCGGGCCATGGACGAAACACCGGGAACGCGCGGTTCGAACTCACCGGCCACATCGATGAAACCGCGCATCACCGCAATCTCGCGCGGGCTGCGGTTGAGGGTATCGCGCGCATCCGGATCGGCACCGGCGCGCATCAGGCGCTGCACCAGCAGGGGCAACCCGTGCAGGGCGGCCAGATGCAGCGGACCGAAGCCGCGCGGATCACGCACGTCCAGCGAGACGTCTTCGTCCAGCAGGCGCTCCACACCCGCCAGGACGATCTGCTCATCGCACGCGGTGCCCGGTTCGGCCCGCGCACCCAGCAGCAGCAGCAGCGGGGTGACCGCACCGGCAGCGGCCTGGTCGGCCTCGGCGCCGGCCAGCAGCAGCGTGTCCAGCAGGGCGAGCAGGCGCGAGCGATCGCGCGCGGAGAATCCGTACAGGGCCGCACAATGCAGCGGGGCCAGCTGCTGCGCGTCACCGGCGTGCACATTGGCACCGGCGGTGAGCAGGCGTGCCACGATGTCCGGCAATCCCAGCGCCGAGGCCAGCATCAGCACGGTGACGCCACCCGGCAGGCGATGTTCAAGTTCGGCGCCCGCATCCAGCAGGGCCGAGACGATGTCCACCTGGCGCATGCTGACCGCCGCCGACAGCGGCGTGGCGCCGCTGGCCGAGGCGTGCTGCGGATCGGCATGGCGCGCCAGCAGCAGATCCACCACCGGCAGGTGGCCACCACCGGCCGCACGCAGCAGGGCGGTGCAGCCCTGCGCGTCCACCGCATCCACGGCAAAGCCCAGGTCGATCAGGCGACGCACCGCATCCACGTCGCCGGCCATGGCGGCGGCCGGCAGGTCGGCCTCGCGCAGCGCGCGCCGCGGCAGCGGCCACACCCGCCAGTCCAGCCAGTCGGCCAGATCGCGGCGGCCACTGGCCAGGGCCACGCCCAGCGGCGTCTGTCCGTCGGCGGCGCGTGCTTCCGGCGAAGCGCCCTGCTGCACCAGCAGCTTCAGCGCGGCTTCGCGGCCCAGTGCGGTGGCCAGGTGCAGCGCGGTCATGCCATGGCTGTCGCGCGCTTCGCGGTCCACGCCCAGGGCCAGCAGCGCGTGCTGCAGGCGCAGCCAGCCCAGCCGCACGGCCAGGGCCAGCGGCGGATCGCCGGCCGGCGAAGGCGCGAACGGATCCGCACCGCGTTCCAGCAGTTCAAGGGCCAGCTGTTCCAGGCCACGGCTGGCCTGGTCGTGCTGCGCGCAGGCGGCCAGCAGCCGCGCCAGGCCGCCGCGACCGGCCGGCGACACGCCGCGGTCCAACAGCACCTGCAGGGTAGGCACGGCATCGATGCCACGCGCCAGCAGGGCGAACATCGGGGTATCACCGCAGGCATCGAGCACTTCCGGCTGGGCGCCGTGGTCCAGCAGCCAGCCCACCGCGCGCGGGTCCAGCGCCAGTTCGGGATCATGCAGCAGCCCGCCCAGCTCCTCCGCCTGGCACAGCCCGGCGATCCGGTCCATGCCGTCCAGGTTGCCGAAACCCAGCGCTTCGCGCAGCAGGGTCAACGGCGGCCGGTCGGGCAATCCGGGAATGCCATCGTCGGACGCATCGGCCGGTCCGGACAACCCGTCGCTGACCGCGGCGGGCAGCGGATACTGCGGGTCGAGCATCGCCACGATGGCCCAGCGGCCGCACCCGGCGGCATAGTCCACCGCACTGCGGCCATGGCCCTGGGTGGGATCGGCCGTCACGCCCCGTTCCAGCAGCCGGCGCACCAGCAGCGGCGGCACGTCGTCGGCCATCGCCGCCAGCACCAGCGCATTGCGGCCATCGTTGTCAGTGGCGGTCAGATCCGGGCCATGCGGCAGCAGGTGCTCGACGACCGCGGCGCGGCCGGCCGCGGCCGCTTCCAGCAGGGGCGTGCGGCCGAGCGCATCACGCGCTTCCAGGTTGGCACCGGCGGCCAGCAGCGCATCGATGATGGCCACGTGGCCGGCCACGGCGGCTTCGTGCAGGGCACTGCGGCGCTGGCGGTCACGTGCATCGGCGCGGGCCTTGTGCTTGAGCAGCAGCTGCACGCCGGCCGGATCGTCGTCATCGGTGGCGGCTGCGGCCAGCAGCACGGGCGTGCCATCGACCGGCTCGCTGCGCGCACCGCGCTCGAGCAGGAACCGCGCCATGCGCCAGTTGCCCACTTGGCAGGCCACGGCCAGCGGGGACCAGCCTTCGTGGTTGAGCGCATCGATCTCGGCGGCGGCATCGCGCAGCAGCGCGGCCACGCCCGGATCGGAGCTGCGCGCGGCATGGTGCAGCGGCGTATTGCCGTCGGCATCGGTGGCGCGCGAATCGGCGCCATTGGCCAGCAGGGTCATCACCGCTTCCGGGCGGCCATGCCAGCTGTCGCGGGTGGCCGCCAGCAGGGGGGTCATGCCACGGTGCGGTGCGTTCACCGCCACGCCGCGCGCGATCAGTTCGCGCAGCAGGCGAAGATCCGGCAGCACGGCGGCCAGCACGGCCAGGCTGCGCTGGTCGCGCCACTGCGGATCGGGCAGCAGGCGGGGGTCGGCACCGGCCTGCAGCAACTGCAGCGCACGGTCGATGCGGCCGTGGCGGGCCGCCTCGTACAGCGCCGGACCCAGCGCCTCCGGATCGATCGGTTCCAGCGCGGCGGCGGCGGCCGGCGGCGCGCTGTCAGGCTCCCAGGGCGTGGCGTTGGTCGCCACCGCCGCAGGGGCCGCGTGCGTGTCCAGCCGCGCGGCAGGGGCCACGCGCTGCAGCAGCAGGTGCAGCAGCGGCGCCAGCAGCAGCTGGGCGGCCACGGCCGGCCAGTGCAGCGTGGCGGGCAGCAGCTGCGGCCACGCCGGCAGTACCACCAGCGCGCAGACCGCCACCACCAGCGCCGCCACCGGCAACCCGCGCCAGGCCCCCAGGTCGCGGCCAGCCAGCGCGGCGGCATGCCGCTGCAGGCCACCGGCCAGGCGTTCCACGTCGTTCCACAGCGGCCAGGTCCGCCAGGCCGCCAGCAGCGCCGCACTGAGCAGCACTGCCAGGCCCAGCGCTGCGGCCAGGCTGCCGCTTTCGCGCAGTGCGGTCAGCGGCCAGGCCAGCAGCAGGGCCAGCACCAGCGGGCCGGCGCTCCACAGCGCCAGCAGGGCCGGCAGATCTTCCCGCAGCAGGTCGCGCTGCGGGCGCAGCACGCGGGTGCGCCGCAGCCAGGAAATGCCCAGGGCGAACGCCGGCTGCGCCAGCGCGGCCAGCACCATGCCGAACACGCCGCCCACGGCCGAACCGCCTGCCAGCAGCGCACCGCTGGCCAGGGCAAAGGTCGCTGCACGGCGACGCAGGGCTTCGCTCATCGCGGCGGCAGCAGGCTGACAACCGTGGGCGGCAGCTGCAGGTAGAAACCGCGGCTGCCCAGCTCGTCACGCACCTGGTCGATATCGGCGCGGGCCAGGCGCTCGCGCGCATCCAGCGGCAGCTCCATCACCAGCTGCAGGGTACCGAGCGACTGTGCCAGCGCAGGGGGAAGCACCTCGAAACCATCACGCTGGGCGAGATAGACGTAGGTGTCTTCTTTACGTTGGCTTCTGTAGACGAAAGCGTGCATGCCAGCGGGATGACCCGTAAAGACACGATTGTGTCGGAAACCCGTCACCGGCGAAAGGCGTCAACTGCAGTCGGCCGCGCTTTCGCCGGAGATACGGCGTACTTCGATCAGCAATGTGACGAACGTGTTCAGCCAGCGTGGTCACGGCGGCGTCAGCGGACCTTGGCGTAGGTCCCTTTCAGTGCCACCCCCGCCATCAGCGCGCCGGCATGGCATTCGTAGCTGCTGGCGCTGCGGAATTCGTTGCGCTTGTAGAAGCTGACGATGTCCACCACCGCATTGGCGCCACGCGCCTTGGCACCGGACTGCAGGGCCAGCAGCGCCGACAGCGCGACCCAGCGGCAGGCCTCGTCGTCACTCTTGTTGGCGGCATTGGTCTTCTTGTTGGTGATGTCCTCGCCCAGCCGCTGCTGCACGCTGACCGGCTGGCCGGCCAGGTAGAACCGCACGCTGCCGTCGATGCCGGCCGCGCGCGCCTGCGGCGAGGCCAGCAGCTCCTGCAGGGACTGCTCGACCCGGGTGTCACGGGCATGAGCGGTGGTGGCGGCGAGCAGGCCGGCCGCCAGGAACAGGATGGAACGGCGCATGGACGCGTCTCCTTGGTGGGATTCGGGGTGAACGATCAGGGGCCGTCAGGGCCGTGCCAGCGACGGAACACCAGCGAGGTGTTGATGCCGCCGAAGGCGAAATTGTTGCTCATCACATACTCGGCCTGAAGCTCACGACCGCTGCCTGTGATGTAGTCCAACTCCCCACAGCGGGGGTCCACCGTGGTCAGATTCAACGTGGGCGCGAACCAGCCTTCGCGCATCATCTCGATGCTCAACCACGCCTCGTAGGCCCCACAGGCACCGAGCATGTGGCCCACGTAGCTCTTCAGCGAGCTGATCGGCACGCGGCGGCCGAACACCTCGGCGGTGGCCTGGGTTTCGGCGATGTCACCGTGGTCGGTGGCGGTGCCATGGGCATTCACGTAATCGATCTGCTCCGGCTGCAGGCCGGCATCCTCCAGGGCCAGCCGCATGGCCTCGGCCATGGTGCCGGCACTGGGCTGGGTGACGTGCTGGCCATCGCTGTTGGTGCCGTACCCCACCACCTCGGCCAGGATGGGGGCGCCGCGCGCCTGGGCATGTTCCAGGTCTTCCAGGATCAGCGTGCAGGCGCCTTCGCCCAGCACCAGGCCATCACGCCCGGCGTCGAACGGGCTGGGCGTGGCCTGCGGCGTATCGTTGCGCACGCTGGTGGCGAACAGGGTGTCGAACACGGCCGCGGCGGTGGCATCGAGCTGCTCGGCGCCGCCGGCCACCATCACGGTCTGTTTGCCGCTGCGGATGGCTTCATACGCCGAGCCCACGCCCTGGCTGCCCGAGGTGCAGGCGCTGGAGGTGGTGTAGACCCGCCCGGACAGGCCGAAGAACACGCCGATGTTCACCGGCGCGGTGTGGCTCATCATCTTCAGGTAGGTGGTGGCGCTGATGCCATCGGTGGTGAACTCGTGCAGCATGCGGCCGAACTCGCCGGTGGCCTCGTGGCTGCCGGAGGAGGACCCGTACGCGACCCCCGCACGCCCGCTGCGCAGCACCGGGTGCTCCAGCAGGCCGGCCTGTTGCAGCGCCACTTCGGTGGCACGCACGGCCATGATCGCCACCTTGCCCATCGAACGGGTGGTCTTGCGGTTGTAGTGCGGCGGCAGCGTGTAAGGCTGCGCCGGTGCCGCCAGCTTGGTGTTCAGCCCGGCATAGACGTCCCATTCGGGCATCGGCCGGACCGCGTTGCGGCAGCTGCGCAGATGCGCATGGATGCTGGACCAGTCATGTCCCAGTGGGCTCATCGCCGCCGCGCCCGTCACCACCACGCGTCGATCGGGACGGGCCATCAGACCATGCCTCCGTTGACGGAGATGACCTGGCGGGTGATGTAACCGGCCGGTTCGGACAGCAGGAAGGCGACCGTGGCGGCCACTTCCTCGGGCCGGCCGACGCGGCCGGCGGGAATCAGCTTCAGCGCGTGGTCCACCACGTCCTCGTTGAGCATCTCGGTGTCGATCAGCCCGGGCGCCACGCAGTTCACGGTGATCTGCCGGCTGGCCAGCTCCAGCGCCAGCGCCTTGGTGGCGCCGATGATGCCGGCCTTGGCAGCGCTGTAGTTCACCTGGCCGCGGTTGCCCACCAGCCCGGATACCGAAGACAGGGTGACGATGCGCCCCGGCATGCGCCGGCGCACCATCGGCATGATCAGCGGGTGCAGCACGTTGTAGAAGCCGTCCAGATTGGTGTGCACGACCTCGTCCCAATCCTGCGCGGACAGCGCCGGAAACGCGCCGTCACGGGCGATGCCGGCATTGCAGACCACGCCGTAGTAGGCACCGTGGGCCTCCAGATCGGCCTCCAGCGCGGTACGGGTGGCGACGCGGTCGGCCACATCGAAGGCCAGCACGCGGGCCTGCCCGCCCTCGGCCTGGATCGCGGCCACCACCGCGGCGGCCTCGTCGAGGCGGCTGCGGCAATGCACCACCACCGTGTGGCCATCGCGCGCCACGCGCAGCGCCACGGCCCGCCCGATGCCCCGGCTGGCGCCGGTGACCAGCACGCTCGTATTCCCTGTCATGCCTTTCCACTCTCCAGATACGCCGCCGCATCGGTCGGTTGGAACACCGACACATTGGCTGATGCCCATGTCTGTCCATCCGCCTCGATCACGCAGGCGAACATCCCCAACCCATTGTCACCCAACAGTTCGCAGTGCGCGCGCACCTGCAGGCGGGTGCCGCTGGGAAACAGGGCGCGCTCGCAGGTGTAGCGGCGGCTGCCGAGCAGGAAGCCGATACCCGGCGGGCGCCCGTCACGACGGGCGCGGCTGCCGGCCCACGCGGCGATCGCCTGCGCCATGTATTCGATACCGATCCACGCCGGCACGCCCCCGCCGTCCACGAACAGACCGGCCTGCGGTACCACCAGCTCGGCCACCAGCGTCGTTTCATCCCAGGCCAGCACACGGTCCAGCAGGCGCATCGCGCCACGGTGCGGCACGACCTCGTCGATGGGGTAGAGGACAGGAGGACTCATGCGCGTGCCAGTGCCAGCACGGCATTGCTGCCACCGAAGGCGAACGAGCTGCTGAGCACACGCTGCGGTGGCTGTGCCAGGCACTGTCCCGGGGCCACCAGCGCCAGCGGCGGCAGCGCGTCGTCGGCCTGCCCATCCCACCAGTGCGGCGGCAACCGGGCCTGCGGGTTGTCCACCAGCACCAGCCAGCACAGCGCCGCCTCGATCGCACCGGACGCGCCCAGGGTGTGCCCGGTCAGCGGCTTGGTGGAACTGGCCGGTACCGCCGCGCCCAGCACCTGGCTCACGGCCAGGCTTTCCATCGCGTCGTTGTGACCGGTGGCGGTGCCATGCAGGTTCAGGTAATCCACCTGCTGCGGCGCCCAGCCGGCCCGCTGCAGCGCCTGCTCCATGGCATCGATCGCACCGCGTGCCTGCGGGTCCGGTGCCGACATGTGGTGCGCATCGGAGGATTCGCCCCAGCCGGCGAGACACACCGGGCCGGGCTCGCGGGTCAGCAGGAACAGCGCAGCGCCTTCGCCGATGTTGATGCCGTTGCGGTTGCGCGAGAACGGGTTGCAGCGTGCGGCGGCGACCGACTCCAGCGCGCTGAAGCCGGCCACGGTGAAGCGGCACAGCGAATCGGCGCCGCCGGCGATGACCGCATCGACGATACCCGCGCGCAGCAGCCGCGCGGCCGACATCAGGGCCTTGGCGCTGGACGAGCAGGCCGTGGACAGCGTCCACGCCGGCCCCTGCGCGCCGCTGCGATGGCGCACGAAGTGCGCGGGCGAGCCCATTTCCTGCTGGGCGTAATCGAAACTCTCCGGCCAGCAGCCCTGCTCGGTGCGGGTGCGCAGCGCCTGTTCGGATTCGCCGATGCCCGACGTGCTGGTGCCCAGTACCACGGCCACGCGGGTAGCCCCGTAACGGGAAATGGCAGCCTGCGTGGCCGGCGCGATCTGGGCCAGGGCCACCTCCAGCAGCGCGTTGTTGCGCGAGCGCAGCGACAACGGCACGTCGTCCAGCGTGGGCAGCGGCGTGCACACCTCGCCCAGCGCGAGACGGTGACCGGGCAGCACCTGCGCGTTCTCCACCAGCCCGCCGGGCTGGACGGCGAACAGCGCGGCGCTGACGGCGGCACGCCCGTCGCCGAGCGCGCAGACCACGCCCATGTCGTTCAGATACACCGCGGGGGTTGCCGGCACGCTCAGGGCTCCTGCTGGTTCATGTCGATCGACTCGATCCGCAGGCCATAGCCTTCGGCACGGTTTTCCAGCTGCACGCTGCCATCGGTGCGGCGTTCGAGCTGCAGCCAGGTTTGGCCATCGCGGCTGAGCGTGCGCACGCGGCCATCGTCGGCCACCTGCCACGGTGCCGGCAGTACCGCGGCGATGGCGGCGGTGGGCCACAGCGCGAACTGCAGGTCATCCAGCACGCGCTCGGCGCGCACCTGCGGCGGCAGCCACGCTGCGCGCTGCTGGGTGAGCTGGTGCCCATCCCACTGCAGCCGCACGCCGGTCTGGCCCATGGCCTGCACCGCCAGCTGCACCTGCTGCGCATCGGCTTCCAGCAGCGCGTCCAGCGCACGCTCGTGGCGGCCGAATCGGAAATGCAGTTGCTGCTGCAGCGCCAGCGGCGCAGGCAGGCTGGCCGGCGGCAGCCGCAACGGGGGCAACTGCACCTGCGGCCGCGGCATCCGGCCGGCGCACGCGGCCAGCAGCAGGCACAGCAGCAGCGCGATGAAACGCGGGATCAGGCGCTGCACAGTTCCTCCAGCACACGCATGCGGCGACCGCTGGGGTCGGCCACATACGGGTTGTTGGTGTCCCAGGCATAGCCGGCCAGGATGGAGCTGATCATTTCGCGTACGGCCGGCTGCGGGTCGGGGTGGTAGATGATCTTCTGGAAGCCGCCGGCATACCAGCTTTCAACGAAGCGGCGGAACGTCTTCACGCCCGCACGCAGCGGGACCGAGAACTCGGCCTCCCAGTCGACCGCCTGCCCGGCGTAGCGGCGTGCCAGGCATTGGCTGGCCAGCTGCGCGGATTTGAAGGCGATGGTCACGCCGGAGGAGAACACCGGGTCGAGGAACTCCCCGGCGTTGCCCAGCAGCGCGTAACCCGGCCCCCACAGCGAGCGGACATTGGCCGAATAACCGGTGATCCGGCGCACCGGCAGCACCGCCCATTCGGCGTTGGCCAGCAGCCCGCTCAGGTTCGGATCCTCGGCCACGATGGCCTGCAGCTTCTGCAGGTCCTCACCCTCGTAGCGGTCGAAGAAGGACGGCTCGGCCACCACGCCCAGCGAACAGCAGCCGTTGGAGAACGGAATCGTCCAGTACCAGACATCGATATGCTGCGGATGGGTGGTGATGAGGATCTTGTTGCGGTCGAAGTCCGCCTCGGCCGGGATGTTGTCGCGCACGTGGCAGAAGATGGCCCCGCGCACCGGGAAGTTCGAGGGCGATTCCAGGTCCAGCAGCCGTGGCAGCAGCCGGGCGAAGCCGGACGCATCCAGGATGAAATCCGCCTCGATGCGGTACTCGCTGCCATCCGGGCGGCGCGCGGTCACCGCCGGCTGGTCCCCCGGTTCCACCGACAGCACGTCATCGCCGAAGCGCAGCGTGGCGCCCATGCGCTCGGCCCCCCGGGCCAGCACGTTGTCGAAATCGGCGCGCTGCACCTGGTAGGTGGTACCCCAGCCCGGCGAGAACTTCTGCCGGAAATCAAACGCGGTACGCGCCTGGCCATGCACGAACGCCGCGCCGTTCTTGTGCTGGAAACCCGCCTCCACCACATCCTGCAGCAGGCCGGCCGCTTCGATGTACTCCATGCTCTGCGGCAGCAGGCTCTCGCCGATGGAAAAACGCGGGAACGCCTGGCGTTCGATCATCAGCACCTGGCGTCCCTGCTGGCGCAGCATCGCCGCAGCCACGGAGCCGGCCGGCCCGGCGCCGATGATCAGTACTTCGGTGCGTTCCCGCGTGGGGCGGGAAGCGGCGGGTTCAGCCGTGGCATGCGTCATCGAAGCGTCCTTCTACAGGTTGAAAAGAGCGAGCAACGGAGCGGGTCAGGGAGCGGGCCGCGGCGGCGGCGGCCGGAACAGGGGCGAGATCAACCACACCAGGCCGATGCCGAACAGCAGGGTCAGGCCGAACGCGCGCAGCGCCGGTGTGGCCGAAAGACCCAGCAGGCCGAACGAGAGCCAGGTGCTGGCGGCACCGACACACACCGCCAGCCACGCCGAGGGATCGCCCTGGTGTTCCACCAGGAAAATGCCGTAATCGATGCCCATGCCCAGCAGCAGCATCAGCGCCAGCACGTTGAACAGCTGCAGGGGCTGGCCGAACAGGCCGAGCAGGCCCAGGGTGAGTGCGCCGGCAATCAGCGTGGGCGCGAACACCCGCCAGGCCTGGCGGCGGTAACGCAGCCACAGCGCGGCGAAAATGAGCGCCACGCCGACCAGCAGCAGCCCGCCCATCAGGGTGCGGTAGTGCTTGAGCAGCTGGGAGAAATCGGCGGTGCGGTCCACCCAGCGCACGCCCGGCAGACCGTCGGCCGCCTCGCGCAGGGTCGCCAGCGCATCCTCGCGCGACAGATCGTCCACCATCACCACGCTGATCATCTGCCCGCCCACCGCGCCCACCCACAGGTGGCGGAACGGCTGCGAGGCCGGTGAGGCCAGGAACGCCTCCGCGCGCAGCGGGGCCGCCGCATAGGCCGGGCGTGGCAGGGGCTCACCGACCACGTCGCTCACCGCGGCCAGGACCGCCGGTTCCACCCGCGCGGTCAGCGCGGCGTCCTCGCGCTGGCGCTGGGGCGATGGCAGCCAATCGCTGATGGCACGGTAACCGCCGATCCGGTGCTGCTGGGCCAGCCCGCGCAGCCGTGCGGTCAACGCTTCCTCGCGCTGCAGCAGCTGCGCCTCGTCGGCACCCTGCACCAGATAGAACTGCGCCGGGCTGGGCATGCCCAGCAGCTGGCTCAGGCGGATCTGCTCGGCCATCAGCGCCGGGGGCGAGGACTGCAGGCTGCGCAGGTCGTCGTTGCTCTGCAGGCGGCTCATGCCTGCGCCGGCCAGCGCCAGCGCGACCGTCACGAACAGCGCCACCTGCGCGCGCCCCTGCAGGCGTGGCCAGCGCAGCAGCGTGCCACCGAGCCAGTGCGAGAAGCGCGTGGGCCGCACGGTGCCACCGTCCAGCCAGGGGAACCAGAAGATCACCGTGAGGAACGCCGCGGCCAGGCCGACCACCGAGAACAGCGCCATCTGCCGCAGCCCCGGGAACGGTGCCAGGCCGAGCGCCAGGTAAGCCAGCGCGCTGGTCAGCAGGGCCAGGCACAGGCCCGGCAGCAGGTGCCGCAGCAGTGCGCCGCGGCGCTCGGCGGGAGCCGCCTGGCGCGAGGCGAACCAGTGAATGCCGTAATCCTCGGCCACGCCCACCAGCGAGGCGCCGAACACCAGCGTCAGCACGTGCACCTTGCCGAACACCAGCACGGTCACCGCCAGCGCCACGCCGCAGCCGATCAGCAGCGAGGCGGCCACCAGCAGGATCGGCCGCAACGAGCGGAACGCCAGCCAGACCAGCAGCAGCACCGCGGCCAGCGAGCCCCAGCCGATCGTGTTGATCTCACGGTTGGCCTGTACCGCCGCCGCCTCGGCATGCAGCGGTACGCCGGCATGCAGGATCTCCAGGTCGGGCGCGGCGGCGTTCGCCGCCTGCCCGGCGCGCGCCAGCAGGCCCTGCAGGTGCTGCTCGCCATCGAGCTGGAAGGCCGAACCGGCGGTATCGAACTGCAGCGCCGCCCAGTGCTTGCCCTCTGCCTCCAGCAGGCCGTCCTCGCCCAGACGCAGGCCGGAGCCGGCGGCCTGCTGCTGCCACCATTGCGGCCACAGCGACAGCGGGTCCTGACGCCACTGCGTCAGGCGCGGCGCCCCCATGGGCCCGTACAGCGTGGCCAGCGCCTGCCCGGCCAGCGCCTCGGGCGCGGCCTGCTGCAGCTGCTCGCGCTGGGCCGGGGTCAGCAGGCGATCACGGTACGGCGCGTAGAACGTGCGGGCCTCATCGAACCAGCCTTCCACCGATCCACTCGGGACCAGCAGCGCGCTGTCCTGGTCGCGGGCCATGGCCGCGGCAAACGCCGCCTGCGCGCGGTGCGCCGCCGCGCCATCGGAACTGCCGAGCAGCACCACCACCTGGCGAGCGCTGCCATCGGCGATACGCCGGGTGACATCGCTGATCAGGCGGTCGTGCGCGTCCTGCGGCAACAGCGCCAGAATGTCGGTGTCGATCCGCGGCGCCTCGCTCCACAGCCGCCACTGCTGCGCACCCAGCGCCAGCAGTACCAGCAGCCAGGCAAGACCCAGCCAGCGCCAATGGCGGTGCAGGCCGCGTGCCTGCCGGGGGACGGCGGGCTCAGTCAAAACGGCGCGCCTCGTCGGCCGACAGCGTCGCCGGTGCTTCACTGAGCGCGCTGAACTGGATCTGCGTGCGGTCCGTGTTGGCTTCCACGATCTCCACCCGGCGCACGTAGCGGTCACCCTGCAGGGTCAGCGATGCAAAGGCCTTGGCCAGCATCGGCGACTTCGGGGTCAGCCGCAGCTGCCATCCCTGCCCCTCACGGCTGGCGGCCACGTTGAACTGGCTGGACAGGGCCTGCACATCACCGCTCATCAGCGCGAACATGATGGCGTTGACCGAGCGCAGGGCCGGCTGCTCGCGTGCATCCAGTTCCACCCGCGTGCTGCCATCGCGCTGGCGGCTGAGGATGCGATCGGCCGTCACCACCAGCTCCGACGGGAACGGCTTGAGCGTGGTCCAGATCACGCCGTGCTGGCGCGCCACCACGAACCGGCCCTGCGAACGCAGCGGGTTCCTGAACCCACTGACCTGCTTTTCCTGGGTGAACTGACCGCGCAGCACGTCCGGCCGGGCCACGCCCTGGGTGATCGCCTCCACGGCGGCATCGGCCGCGCGTACGTGCGGCACCACGGCCAACAGCAGCGTGCACAGCGCGGCGCGCAGCAGGAGGGAGAGCGCGGTCATGGCGCAGGCACTCCCAGGCGCTCCCACAGCACCGGCGGACACACGTACTGCATCTCGTTGCTGGCCGCGTCCACCGCCACCTGGATGGTATGGGCGCGGGTGAGCACCTGGCCGGTGCTGGCATCAAGAATCTCGTACTGGATCTTCAAGCGGTTCTCCCATTCCACGATGCGCGCGACCACCCGCAGCGGCTGGTTGAAATGCAGCGGGCGGATGTATTTCACCCGCGCGTCCACCACCGGCCACAGGTAGCCGGAAGCCAGCATCTGCGGATAGTCGTAGTCATAGCGCTGCAGCAGCGCGCAGCGGCTGATCTCAAGGTATTTGAAGTAATGGCCATGCCAGACCACGTTCATCGGGTCGCAGTCATGGAACGCCGGCGACAGCGCGACTTCACCCACCCATGGCGTGTGCTCACTCATCGGCATACAGCTCCCAGCGTTGTGCGCGGATCTCCACCAGCAGTGCGCGCAGTTCGCCATCCAGCGCGCGGTCTTCGTCCACCAGCGCGATGCGTTTCCCCAGGTCGTCATACATCGCGGCCAGCGGGCCGTGCAGCTGCGCGTGCAGCCCCACCCGCTCGCGCAGCGCCAGCCCCTGGCGGGCGGCGATCAGCAGGGCCGCCACCACCTGCTCGGTCAGCTCGATCACCCGCAGGCAATCGCGCGCGGCGATGGTGCCCATGCTGACCTTGTCCTGGTTGTGGCATTCGGTGGAACGCGAGAAGACGCTGGCCGGCATCGTCTGCTTCAGCGCCTCGGCGGTCCAGGCCGACACACTGATCTGCAGCGCCTTCAGGCCATGATTGATGGCCGCACGCGGACCGGTCGCTGCCGACAGGTTGGCGGGCAGACCGTGGTTGTAGCGCGCATCGACCACCAGGGCCAGCTGCCGGTCGAGCAGATCGGCCACGTTGGCCACGGTGGTCTTCAGCGTGTCCATGGCCAGTGCGATATGGCCGCCGTAGAAATGGCCGCCATGCAGGATGCGCTCGGCATCGGCATCGATCAGCGGGTTGTCATTGGCACTGTTCAACTCGGTTTCGATCAGCTGGCGCAGGAACGGCAGGCTGTCTTCCAGTACGCCGATCACATGCGGTGCGCAGCGCAGCGAATAGCGGTCCTGCAGGCGCTGCGCGTTGCGCGGCGGCCGTTCGCTGTGCAGGTCGCCGCGCAGGCGGGCGGCAATCCGCATCTGGCCCGCATGCGGTTTGGCCGCGAACAGGGTTTCATCGAAGTGATGGGCGTTGCCATCGCTGGACAGCACGTTGAACGCGGTAAGCCGCGTCGCCATGCGCGCCAGGTAGTCCGCGCGCTTCCAGGCCAGGCAGGCCAGCCCGGTCATCACCGCGGTACCGTTCATGATCGCCAGGCCTTCCTTCGGCCGCAGCGTCAGCGGCGCCATGCCGATCCGCGCCAGAACCGTCGCCGCCGGCTGCACGGTGCCCTCGAACAGCACCTCGCGCTCGCCACACAGCACGGCCGCCACGTACGACAGCGGGGTGAGATCGCCACTGGCACCGACCGAGCCTTCCGCCGGGATCAACGGCAGCACGTCGTGCCGCAGCAGCGTGGCCAGCCCTTCCAGCAGCGCCACGCTGACCCCGGACATGCCGCGCACCAGCGAGGCCAGGCGTGCGGCCAGTACCGCGCGGGTCTCGGCCGGGTCCAGATAACGCCCCAGCCCGCAGCCGTGGTACGTGTACAGGTGCCGCGGCAGCTCGGCGACCAGCGCCGGCGGAATGTTCACCGTGCACGAATCGCCGTAGCCGGTGGTGACGCCGTAGATGACGCCGTCCTCGCGCAGCAGGCGGTCGAGGAAATCGGCCCCGCGCTGGATATGCGCGCGGAACGCCGGCGCCTCGCTCAGCGCAGCCTCGCACTGGCGCTGGGCCAACGCCACGACCTGGTCGAGGGTGATCGGTGCATCGCCGAAGCGACACACGGGTACGGCGTCAATCGTCATGAGGAGCCTGGTCCCAGAAGGGGAAGAAATTGAACCAGTCCAGCGGGGACTGGGTGACCTGCAGTTCCAGCCAGCGCGCGAAGCGCTGCACCTGCTCGGCCAGGGCGGCATCGCGCGAGCCACGCGGCAGCACCACCCGTTCGGTGAAGGTTTCAAACGTCACGCGGTAGCCATCGCCTTCGTGCAGGCAGGCCATCGTGTACACGGGGCAGCCCAGTGCGGCGGCCAGCACGTAGGCGCCGATGGGGAACGGCGCACGGTGCCCCAGGAACGGCGTGGTCAGGGTGCGGCCGCCTTTGACCGGGGTGCGATCACCGACGATGGCCACGAAGCCGCCGTCGGCCACCTTGTCCGCCAGCAGCATCGCCGTGGCCGGGCCCATGTCGGTCACCTGCACCAGTTCCACCGCCGCCAGCGGATCCAGCCGCTGCAGCAGGCGGTTGAACCGCTGCGCGTGCGCGGTGTGGACCAGCACGGTGATGCGGAAGCCCGGCACCTGTTCGGCCAGCACCTGGCACAGTTCCAGGCAGCCCACGTGCGCGGTGAGGATCAGCCCGCCTTCGCGGCGCGCGATCTTCTGCAGCACCAGGTCACGCTGGAGGTGGATCTGCTCGGGCGGGTAACGCCCGCCCAGGCCGAGGATCTTGTCCAGCAGCGTATCGGCGAAGCAGAAGAAGTGGCGCAGGCTGTCCGTCCAGCGCGGCGCATGCCCCAGCGCGCCGGTATGCGCCTGCAGGCGCTGCAGGTACTGCAGCGAGGCGCGCCTTGCCACGCCATTGGCCAGCCAGTGGCACAGCACCACCGGCCACACGCACAGGCGGAACGGCCAGCGCCCGAACCAGCGGTGTATGCCGCACAGCAGCTGCACGCCCACCACCGAGGTGGACTCGCCGATGTCGGCCCAGTGCGGCGCGGCATCCGGCCGGCTCATGCCGCGCCCCGCAGCCGCTGCCACAGCAGGCGTGGCGCGCGCCGCAGCATGCCGAAGAACAGACGCGTGTGCATGCGGCTGATCAGCACGTTGTCCGCCCACAGGCGGAAATGCGAGACACCGTCGGCGGGATAGGTCACCCGGGTGGCCAGATGCTCCACCGGGACGCCGCGCCAGTACAGGCGCACCATGATCTCCGTATCGAAGTCCATGCGCCGGCCAATGGTTTCTTCAACCACCAGGCGCTGCAGCGGGGCCATGGGATACACGCGGAAGCCGCACATGGTGTCGCGCAGGTGCAGGGACAGCGTGTTGATCCACACCCAGACATGCGTGGCATAACGGCCATACAGCCGCGCCTTGGGCACGCTGGCATCGTAGGCCGGGATACCGCAGATCACCGCCTGCGGGTGCGCCTGCGCGGCCTGGACGAAGCGCGGCAGGTCGCCGGTATCGTGCTGGCCATCGGCATCGATCTGCAGCACGTGGCTGTAGCCCAGCCGCGCCGCCTCGGCAAAACCGGCCAGCATCGCCCCGCCCTTGCCCTGGTTCCGGGCCAGCGCCAGCACCTGCACGCCGTCACGCGTGGCCTGCTGCCGCAGCACGGCGGCACAGGCCGGACCGGAGCCATCATCGACCAGCAGGCAGGGCAGGCCAGCGCGGCGCACACCATCGATCACCGCGGCAATGGCCTGCTCGTGGTCATACACGGGAATGACCACCAGCAGGCGGATGGCGTCGGGTTCAGTGCGCATCGGTGAAGACCACTTTCCCGCTGGCGTGCACGCCGAGCGCGGAGGTGTAGCGGAAGGCCAGCACGCCCCGCTGGGCGTCCCAGTCCAGCTGCAGGGAAAGCACATCGCCCGGGCGGGCCACGTGCTGGAATTTGACCGCATCCATGCGCACGAACGTGGCCGGCATGTCGAACGCCTGCCGGCCGAAACGCACCGCCCAGTCCAGCTGGGCCACGCCGGGCAGGACACGGGCCTGCGGGAAATGGCCATCGAACACCGGCAGCGCCGGATCCAGCACCACCTGCAGGGCCGCCTGCCGTGGCTCGCGCTGCAGCCAGCACGGCGGCGGCAGGTCGGTCTGGAACAGCGCCGCCAGGGCCGCCTGGGTGAGCTTGCCCTGCGCATTGAACGGCAGGACCGGCACCAGCCGCCAGCGGCGCGGGCGGGTCACGGCATCGTGGCTGCGGGCCAGCACCCCGGCCAGCTGGTGCTGGAACGCGCGGCGGCGGGCCTCATCGTCCTCCAGCAGGCTGCGGTCGGCCGGGACCACCACCGCGGCCAGCTGGTCGCGCGCGCCCGGCAGCACCAGCACACGGACCTCCTCCACGCCTTCGTGCGTGCGCAGCGTGCGCTCCAGCGCATCGAGCGAGACGCGCCGCTCTTCGATCTTGACGATCCGGTCGGCGCGACCGAGCAGGCGGAAGCCGGCGCCGGCCTGTGCTTCCACACGGTCCTGGGTGCGCCACCAGCCCGCATCGGGCAGGTGCGGTGAGGCCACCGCCAGGCAACCGTCCTCGATGCGCCACTGCACGCCGGGCAGCGGCTGCCAGACCGGCGCGTCGGCCTGCCAGCGGCGCCAGGCGATGCCGCCGGTCTCACTGCTGCCATAGACTTCGGTCGGCGCCACCCCCAGCAGGTCGCGCACCTGCACGGCCGCCTCGTCGGGCAAGGCGCCGCCGGAGGAGAACACCGCACGCAGCCGGCCGCGCAGGCGCGACCAGTCCAGCTGCGCCGGCAGGCGCTTGAGGTGCGCCGGCGTGGCCACCAGCACCGAATCCTCACGTGACAGCGCCGCCACCAGATCCTCGTGGAAGAAGCGCCGCGGCTGGATCAGCCGGCCGGCCGCCAGCGGCCACAGCACGCGGAACAGCAGGCCGTAGATATGCTGGTGCGACACGGTGCCCTGCACCTGCGCACCGGCCAGTCCCTCACCGAACGCGTCCTGCAGCGCCTCCACTTCGCGCGCCAGCTGGTCCAGCCGCTTGCCGATCGCAGTCGGCTCACCGGTGCTGCCAGAGGTGAACACCACCAGCGCGCACTGCGCTTCCTGCAACGTGCCCAGTGCGGCGGTGGTGGCCGGCGCCGTCGGCGCAGGCTGCAGCGGATGCCACGCCGGATCGATGTCACCGGCAAACCCGTTCACGTGCGGCTGCAGCGCCTGCAGCGTGCCGGGCAGGTTGTCCGCGCCCAGGAACACGCGCTTGCCGGCGTACCACGCGCCGAACAGGGCGGCGGCGAAGGCCAGCGTGTCGTCCAGATACAGTGCCCAGTCGCGGCCGGGAGCCGCCGCGAACGCTGCACGCCAGCGCTCCACCTGCGCATGCAGGCCGGCATGGTCCAGCACCGCCCCGCTGGCGGTCACGCCGACCGCACGGCCCGGCAACGGCGCGCGCAGCAGCCGGTCCAGCGCGATCCACTCAGCCATGGCCATGGGCCGCCTTCAGTCGACGCCGCACCAGCCATTCCCCTGCGAACAATGCACCCATCATCAGGTAGGCCAGCATGCCGTTGTACAGCGCCCAGACCTGGTCACTGGCGTACAGCGCCGTGAGCAGGGCCAGCGTGCCGTTGAGAATGAAGAACCCGCACCACACCTGGGTGACGCGGCGGGTGTAGACCACCGCAAACGGCGGCAGATCCGGCTCCTGCAACCGCGCCAGCCGTTCCACCAGCGGCGGACCGAAGCGCAGGCTGGCACCGAACATCGCCAGCATCACCGCATTCACCAGCGCCGGGTACAGCTTCAGCGGCAGGGCGTCGTTGAGCACCGTGGCCAGCAGCGCCAGCAGCCCGGCCCCACCGGCGGCGCACCACCACAGCGGCTGGCGGGTGCTCAGCGCGCGCAGCAGCGCCAGCGCGAACAACAGCAGCGCCATCCAGCGGGGTTCGAAGCGGCCCATCGCCAGATAGACCAGCAACGGATACGCCAACGACACCAGGCCGAAAGCAACAACGCGTGCGCGTGCCATGCCGACGCTGGCAGCAGCGGTCAGGCGGCGGCCTGGTCGGGCAGCAACCGGTGCACGACATCCACGATGTCCTGCACGGTGCGCACGGCCTTGAACGCGTCAGGCTGCAGATTGCGGCCCAGCAGCGGCTTGAGCTGCACGATCAGGTCGACCGCATCGATGCTGTCGATGTCCAGGTCGTCGTACAGCCGCGCCTCCGGCGTGATGCGGGCCGGCTCGATCTCGAAGCTGTCGTTCAGAATGCGGACAATGCGCTCGAACAGTTCATTCTTGGTCATGGCAGATCCTGACGCCGTTACGGCTCGCGGGCGGCGACGAACTCGCTGAGTGCGCGCACGCTGGAAAAATGACGACGGGTCTCCTCCGAGTCGGCCGACAGGCTGACACCGTACTTCTTCTGCAGGGCCAGACCCAGCTCCAGCGCATCGATCGAATCCAGGCCCAGCCCTTCCACGAACAGCGGTGCGGTCGGATCGATGTCCTCCGGGGTGATGTCTTCCAGCGACAGCGAGGAAATGATCAATTCCTTGATCTCGTGCTCAAGTGCCTGCACGGCGGAGGTCTCCAGACAAGTCGAAATAGCGGGTGAGGTAGTCGGTCAGGCGCCGGGCCGCCAAGGCTTCCCCCCTGGGCGCGTTCCCGGCATCGGTCAGGAACGGGGCGATGGGGATGTCCTCGCCAACCTGCAACCGGACGTGAAAACGCCGTGATGGCACACGATACCATTTCTGCCCCTTGGCCAGTGTCGAGGGCGTACAGGTGATGATCACCGGGGTGATGTCCAGGCGGCCGCGTACGGCAATGTTCGCCGCCCCACGCTGCAACCTCGGGGGCTGGCCCGGCACGGTCCGCGTGCCTTCCGGAAAAATGACCAGGTTGCCGCCGGCCTGGACCGCGCCGATGCAGTCATCCACCAGCCCGGCGCCATCATCGTTGGAGACATAGCCGGCCGCGCGGACCGGGCCGCGCATGAACGGATTCAGCGCCACGGCGCGCTTCACCACGCAGTCCGCGTTGGGGAGCAGCGAGATCAGCAGCACCACATCGATCAGTGTGGGGTGGTTGGCCAGCACCAGCAGGCCATCGCGGTCCAGCCGCTCGCGTCCGTCGATCTGGTAGGTCATCACCCCCAGGCGCCGCATCAGCCCGACATGCCCGGCAAAGGCCAGCTGGATGGCACGCCGGCCCAGCCGCTGGCGCCGCGCCGGGGCGCGTATCACCTGCAGCAGCACCGGCAGCACGACGCCGCCGAGCACCAGCCCGCCGACGCCGAAGGCGGCGAAACTCAGCCCGGTGGCGAACACCCGCCAGGCATGGTCGATCCGCTGCGCCAGCCCCTCAGCCATGGCGGGTCCAGTGCCAGCACTGGCCATCGGCCCGGCGCTGCAACGCCGCATCACCGGCCAGCAGGAACCGGTGAACGTCCAGCGCGTGCGGCAGCGCGCCCGCCACCGGCACCGCCGCGCTGTCGTCGCCCGACCACGACAGCCGCAGGGTCGGCTTGTCCGGTCTGGGCGCGGTGAGACGCCAGCACCAGGCGAAGAACGGGTCCGGCTCATCGGCGAATCCGGCGTAGATCTCCGGCAGCGGCGACTCATAGATGACCAGGCGCACTTCCGGCGCACCGTCGGCCAGCAGCCCGGCCGCCTCGATGCACGCCGTCTCCACCGTGGCCCGCCCGGCGGCCAGGGCCAGATAGTTGCCGCGGTGCCCGCGCGCGATGGAATACAACGCGGCGATGGCATTGTGGACGGACAGCCCGAAGGCGGTCGGCGACATCGGCAGGTCACGGGTGAGCGCGTTCAGCAACTCCATCGAGCGGGCGACATCGCCATGGCGGCTGGCGAACACCAGCGGCACCTCGCTGTCGGCCCCGTCCGGCGCTTCACACCAGCAGGCCGCCTGGATGGCCATGCGGCCCAGCCGCTCGATCCGGCGCCGCTGCATCGCAGGCACCTCCGACAGCGCCGGGGTGTCCTCGCCGTGCGGCAGAACAGGTGACGCGGCCCATTCCTGCCAGGCTGCGCGGGTGGACAGGCCGGGCGCCCACGCGGCCCAATCGGCAACAGAGAATTCGATCATCGGTGCAGCGTAATCGATGGGCACACGGGAGGTACGAGCCGGTGGGCGACACGAGGCGGTTACCCATTCCTGCCGCTTCGCGTCCGTCGCAGACGTCGCCGGCAACCGTCCTGGCTGTCGTGAGAGCTGCGCACGCTATCACGATGTGCCGAGCCGTGGAACGTTTCACGAAGTGTAATGGGGGCCGGCGGTCGCCTCGCGTTTCGGGCTACGCACCCTGCTCATGCACTGGGAACCGGCCTCATCGCGCGGCCGGCATGGCGTACCGACCCTCCTACCGGCCTGACGGCATGGGTTCGACCGGCGTCTCTGCAAGCAGCCGCAGAAACGCAGGCACGTTGCAAGCGGAGATCGCCAGCAGCGTGATGAGTGTCCACTGTGGCAGCGGCATCTGTATCGGGCCGTACAGGAGCGGCAGCACTGCACAGCTGACGACGATCGACGCCGCAGTGACCGTATAGAACAGCACAACGCGTTTCAGGATCGCCATCCGCCGGCTGTCTGCACACGCCGTGCGACGGACCGCTACCTCGGCTGGGTGATTTCGCGTGTCAGCAACCACTGCATTCTCTCCCTTGCGCCACATGTGCTACGCGTTGTCCCCCCGCGCTCGCCGCCGTTGACGGATCAACCGTTCCGCATCCACTCAAACCCGACCGGCCGCGTGGACGGCGCCAGGTAAACCTTATCGATCACGTGCTGATAATCACATTGTCATTCGCGTCATCAGGCGTTTCGATGTCAGAAGCAAGTAGATTTCGAGCCGGGCTCCAGTGCAGACATTGGAACGCCGCGCTGGAATCCATCACCCACCTCGCGCGACCCAAATCGCCTGTAATTGAAGTACAGCCAGCGGCCAATGGCATATACCTTCACTGGCTCCACAGACAAGAACCGCCCCGTCTCCGGATCGTAGTAACGCTGCTGCATCTGCACCAGCCCGGTAAGCCCATCCATCACATGCCCGGTATACCCCGGCCCATCCACCACCTTGCCGATCGCCGCGCCATACGGTTCATGGTGCGTGCGCTCCACCACCTGTCCTGCCGCATTGCTGCTGGCCACGGGGCTGCCCAGTGCATCGGTGTGCAGGTAGGTGATGCCCGGGCGTGCACCTCCCACATCGCGCCGCGCGATCAGGCGGTTGCCCAGGTGCAGGTACTCATGCATCACGCCACCGGCGCGATGATCCTGCTGGAACACCAGACGTCCGTCCTGCGTGTACTGCGAAAGAAGGGTTCCGGAGGCCGCAGTCGCCACGATGCGCCGCCCCTGCGCGTCATAGCGGTAATGCTCCTTGTCCGCCACACTGCGAAGCCGGTTGCCGAAATCAAAAACGTGCGGCAGTCCATTGCGCACTGCCAGGTTGCCCTGCACGTCGTGACTGAGCCCCGTGGTGGCGTTGCCGTGGCGGTCGCGCACATTCACGACGCGGGCGCGTTCCGCGGGCGGGAGTCCTTCCAGCTCGGCGATCGACAGACGGAAGCGATCAAGTAAATAATCCTGCTGCCGCTCGGGCAGCGGGATGGCCGGCACCTCGTCGCGCAGGAACGCTTCCACGTCCGACCACAGCGCGGCTTCGTCGGCGCGCGTCAGCGATGGCATGGCTGGCTTCATGGCGCTCCACAGCCGCTGAATGTGAAACTGACCTGATTAGTTTCTTTGGACACCCAGGAAGTGAACCTGACTCCGTTTTTCCGGCCCCGTTTTTTCCGTTTTTGCTTGCCGGTCAATAGCGTTTTCTGTTCCTCCCCAAAGCGAGGGAGATGGTTAAGAATAGGTAGAGCAAGCTTCCTGCAATAAGTGCCCTGGTGATGTCGTGCTCCAGCCAGGTCCATCCCGAAAGCAGCAGTGTAGCTAGCAACATCGCACCACCTGCACCGCTACGTACTGCATCGATGTAACGCCGCCACATTCGGCTCGGAAGACTTGCGCTATCGGTCTGCATTTATTTCAGCTTCTCCTCAATTTTTGCCTTAGCCGCTGTACCGGCTGCAGTTAACGCTTGTCCCGTATTGCTGCCAGCAGCAGAGGTCGCACTTGCAACTTTCGCAGCGTCGGAACCTATGTTCGCCGACCGAGTCGTTTCAGCAATGTGCGCGCCTAAGCCTCCTTTATTCGATAAACTTTCCACAGCAGCAGTCGGTCCCAAAGTTAATCGCTGACCAGCCGCTCCGAGGGCGGCGGCGGCAGCTCCCTCTACAAGAGCGCCACCAACATCAGGCGACTTACCATTTACCACGTCACCTGCCAAGGAAGCATTCACCCCGACTGCTCCCGAACCGGCCGCGGTTTGTGCAACAGCACGGCCAACAGTCACTGTTCCTTTCGCGGCAGCAAGTGCACTTGCTGATGCAATACCGCCCGTGAGCGCTCCAGCTCCAGCGCCGATTAGGACGTCGGAAACATCGATCTGAGAGAAAGACTTTCCTTGGATAGCAGTCTGGACAAAGACCTCCACGCCCGCACCGATTACAGCCCCCCACACGAATTGCGCAACTCGTCCATCCGGGTCCGTGAACTTATAGGGGTTGTTGTATGCATATGCGTAGCGGCTGAAATGCCGCCAATCGCCGTTGGCATAAGCCGTAACCGGATCCACAGACAAGAACCGCCCCGTCTCCGGATCGTAGTAACGCTGCTGCATCTGCACCAGCCCGGTAAGCCCATCCATCACATGCCCGGTATACCCCGGCCCATCCACCACCTTGCCGATCGCCGCGCCATACGGTTCATGGTGCGTGCGCTCCACCACCTGTCCTGCCGCATTGCTGCTGGCCACGGGGCTGCCCAGTGCATCGGTGTGCAGGTAGGTGATGCCCGGGCGTGCACCTCCCACATCGCGCCGCGCGATCAGGCGGTTGCCCAGGTGCAGGTACTCATGCATCACGCCACCGGCGCGATGATCCTGCTGGAACACCAGACGTCCGTCCTGCGTGTACTGCGAAAGAAGGGTTCCGGAGGCCGCAGTCGCCACGATGCGCCGCCCCTGCGCGTCATAGCGGTAATGCTCCTTGTCCGCCACACTGCGAAGCCGGTTGCCGAAATCAAAAACGTGCGGCAGTCCATTGCGCACTGCCAGGTTGCCCTGCACGTCATGACTGAGCCCCATGGTGGTGTTGCCATGGCTGTCGCGTACGTTGGTCAGCCGGTTGCGCGCGTCATACCAGTACTGGTGATCCTTCACGCCTGGAAGTTGCCAGCTGCGCAGGTTGTCCAGCGCGTCGTAGGTGAACTGGTGCCATGCGTTACCACCAAAGCTGCCCGAGCCGGCCGCGGTCAACCGGTTCAAGCCGTCGTAGCTCAAGTGGCGGTCAAAGTGCGCACCCAGAACAAGATCGCGGATCGTGACCACATTGCCGACTGCGTCGTACGCAGTGAAATGGCCCAGCACACCGCTGTCCACCGCACGCTCCGGCAGTTGCCTGGCGTTCTGCTGCATCGAATGCACAACGCCGTTGCCATAGGTGAACTGCTTCACCGCGCCATTGGGGTGATAACGCACACCCGTTGCAACGTTGCCCACCCGCGTCGGCTGACCCAGCGCATTAGGCGCGAGCTGCACGACGGTACCGGTGGGCCAGCTCTGGCGGGAGCGATGGCCGTGGCCGTCGTAGCCGTACACGATAACCCCGTCATACCCGCCAGGCTGCACGACACGCTCGGAGGTCAGCAGCCGGCGGCGGTTATACTGGTAGCTGTTGATGGCCGTGGTAGTGCCTGCATCATTGAGCACTGACGCCTGCGCCAGCAGGCCATCGGGGGTGTAGGCGTAACGGGTGTTGCCATTGCCATCCGGAAACACCAGCGTCGCCGGGCGATTGCGCGCATCGTAACTGCGCCGCACCACCCGCCCGCTGGCTTCAGCGGCGGCGTGGTCACAACGGCCCGCGTCGGGCAGGTCCAGACCGGCCGCGGACCACGCCACATTGCCGGCCGCGTCGTAGGCCACGACGGTGGCGCCGGTCTCCGGTTCAATGGTTTTGCACAGCCGCTGGTGACCGTCATATACATAGCGGCGGGTGACGCTTCGGGGGCTCTGCGCCTGCACCACGGTAACCGTGAATGTGCTGGAGGTGGCCGTGGCGCCGCGGCGGTCAGTCGCGACCGCATGGTAGCGGTAGGTGCCCACGGGTACATCGCGCAGCGTGTGCTGCCAGGGCGCGGCAGACGAAACCGCCAGCGGCTGACCATTCTGGAAGAACGCCACCTGGGCCACGGCATCATCCGGGTCACTGGCGGTGGCGCGCAGCGTGAAGACAGCCGGACTGTCCTCGCGGATGTCGCCCGGCGATACCAGCGCGATGCTGGGAGGCTGGTTGATCGGCAGCGCATAGTTCCCACTGTTGGCGATCAGGTTGTTGGCACCGCCTACCGGCGAAATGCCATGCACATGGATGCGCTTGCCGCCGTGGTCGCGCACCATGGCATCGGTGATGGGAATGCTGAAGCCGTGTGCCGTGCCGCCGCCCTTGCAGTGGGTGTTCACCACGCCCTCGCTGGCAATGTTCGCGGTGTAGCTTCCGTACTGGACCCCAGCGCCGGCAGCGCCGCCCAGATACAGCTGCACTGCAATCGGCGCGGCAACATGGGTGGCGCACGCCCACCCCTCGATGGTGCCGATGGCTACGCGGACATCGCCAATCACCCGAGAACCATGGATCGTGCGCCCAGCCGTGTGCACGATCGTCCCACGCGTGTCGCGCGCGTAGGCGTGCATCGTGTGCGCGCCTTCAGCAAGGTTGGTGTGTATGTGCTGATAGGGGACGCCGCTGCTGCCAAGCGCTTTGCCATTGGCCAGGAAGGTGACCGCGGCTACGCTGTCGTCCGGGTCATGCGCCTGTGCGGCCAGCACCACTGTTGCACCCTCGCCGTACACGGCGCCTACAGCCGGTGATGTCATGCTGATGACCGGCGGAAGATTGGCCGGAATGCGGTAGTTGCCGGACATCCGCACGGCGGGGTTCCCCGCCCCCACGGGCGAGATGCCGTGAACGTACACCGGCTGGTCCGCATGCTGGACGGTCCACTCCCCCCTGACCGGAATATCGAACCGGTGCGCTGTGCCGTGGGTGCCGCACAGGGTGCCAACGCCGGCCTCGGTGGCACGGTCTGCCCGGTAGGAGCCGGCAAACACCGCACCCGCAGCGCCGGCTGCACCGCGCAGATACAGGTGTACATCGATGGAGGCATGGATGCCGGTGGAACATGCCCATCCGAAGACACGATTCTGGGATACGCCGTCGATATGGCCAACGATGTCCGAGCGCAGCACATTCACCTGCACGTTCGGTGTGCTGGTGCCGAACCAGGCCACACCCTCACGCAGCATGCCCCAGCGAAAGTTGTAATGACCCGGTACTCGTGGCGCGGTGACGGTGAAGGTGAACTTCGCTCGCTGCCCGTTGCCGATGTGGCCTGCGCTGTCGACGCGGGCAATGCCCCATGTGTGGTTGTCATGCGGATTCTGCGAGCCCAGCCGGTACCCTTGCGCCGGATTCCACACTGCCGAGCCGGTGTTGCGCATAGTGATGCCGACGGTGTAACGCTGGCCGACCACCATGGTGGTGGGGACATTCTGGCTGTCGAACGCTGCGTCGTAGTACTCCGGCTCGGGCGGCAGCTCAGGATGTTCGGGACAGAGCGGAGGCCTGGCTGCGGTGGACAGTTCCGGCCCGGCGGCGGCCGAGGACCGCGTGTGGCACTGCGCCATGGCCTGCGGAGCAACGAGGCACAGGCACACCCATGCCGACACCCACCAGGCACGCAGCGCGCCGATGCGAGAGCCGCAGCGGAGATCAGTGCACATCCGTCACCCCCTGGGTAATGGCGGTCGGTTTGCCGAACACATTGCGGTCGATGCGGATCTCAACCCGCTCGGGCCGCTGCACCCGCGTGGGCAACGCCTCGCTGGGTGTGTCGAACGCCTGGTGGCCGGTGGTGGTCTGGCGACCCAGCGGATCGGTCACACGGGTGTGTGCACCGGGCAGGTAGTCGATGACGGTCACCAGCGGGCCCGATTCACTGTCCTGCACCGTGGCGATCTTCCGACCCAGCACGTCATGCTGGGTCCAGTGGCCTGCCGATATGTCCGCGCTGGCGCTCGGGTAGGATTCAAAGACCCGGTTGCCTGCGGTGTCGTAGGCAAAGCGCTGGAAGCGCTGCGTCGCGGGTTGATCGCCGGCATCGAATTCGCTGACCAGCAGGGGCCGCCACAGGCCATCGAAGTACGTGACACGTCGCGCGTTGCCAGCCGCCACGCTATGCATCCAGTGGCCTGCCGGCATACCGTGCTGCGGCGATTGCATGGGTGCGAATGCTGCGGTGGTGGCATGCCATGTGCTGCTGTCGCCGCCGGGGTAGGTGACTGACGCCATGCGCCCCATCGGATCGTGTGTGTAGTGGGTGGTGAATCCGTTTTCGTCGGTGGCGGCCGTGACCCAGCCGTTGTCATCCACCGCCAACACCTGGGTGGTGTGGTCAGCGAACGTGCTCTGGGTGGGAATACCGCGTTTCCAACCGGACAACACGGTCCTGTTGCCGCGTGCGTCGGTAACAGCGGCCACGGTGCCATTGGCGTTGTAGTCCACGCGCTGGGTGAGCGCGCCGAAGGCGTAGGTCTGCGTGGGCATTGCGTGCGCATCGTAGACCGCCTCGGCCACCACGGTGCCGGCGTCCAGGTTCAGCAGGCGGCGCACCTGCCCCATCAGCCAGCGTTGCGGCAGGTCGTGGACATCCAGCTGCTCACGGATGCTGCCACTGGGGCCACTGCGGGTCTGGCTCACCACTCGTGCCATGGCATCGAAGGCGATCGCCTGCCATGTGTACGGCGTTGCGTCGCGCACAGTGGTGGTCCGCACCACCGGCCGCACCCACACCGAGGCCGGGTCGTTCACCGCTCCGAGGATTCCGCCGTACTCATTGGCGAAGGGCTGCGACTCAGCCAGTGCATCACTGAGGTACTCGGTGGTGGTGGTGCTCAGCTCGGCACCTGTGGCATCGAGGATGCGCTCGCCCAGCTGGCGGCCGTCGTTGGCTTGGTACAGCGTGCCAAACGTCAGCTGCTGCACGCTGTTGTCAGGACGGGTGACCATGACCTGTTTGCTCTGCGGGCAAGTGCTGCATGGGTAGGACGGCCGCTCATGGGGTGTTCCCCAGTAGCTGCCCGGCCGCCCGCTTGCGAGGTCGTAGTGCCAGCTCATCGGTGGCAGCCCAGGCCCAGTGATGGTCTTGCGCTGAAGACTGAGCACATCGAAGAATTCCGGAACCACCCGCGCATAGTCCGGTTGGCGCGGGTCGCCCTGCTGGACACATTCGCTGGCATGGATTCCAGTGCGCACATGGCGCACGTTGTCGAAGCTGAACTCTGCGCGCGCGCCACTGGGATGCACGGCGCTGAGCTGGTATCCGGACCGCAACAGTGTCGGGCGCGTGTGACACCATGCCGTGGGCGGCAGATCGTCGATGGGTGCATTGACGGCGGGCAGCAGTGTGCCGGCATAGGTGTACTCCCACCGGCTGTCGTCGGGCAACGTGACCAGGGTGAGCTCTGTTTCAAGGGGTCTGGCCGTGTACCCGTAGTGCCATGTGCGGCCGTTGGCCTGTACCTGGCTAACACCCCCGGCCGCGTAAGTCAGGGTGATCAGCCGGCCATCGTTCGACTCGATGCGGATGGGATGGCCGGCCGCGTTGTACGTGAAGTGCACCGTGTTGCCAAAGCGATCTTCCACCCGACTCGCCAGCAGGTAGTAGCGCGTACGCGGTAGAAACACGTCGATCGACGCATACCCTTCCAGAGACGGGATGGACTTGTGCAGCGTGCTCTCGCGGCGGGTCACCATGCGGTCGAAGTAGTAGCGCTCACCCGCGGTTGTCGTCAGCCGATAGCCCTCGCCGCTTGTTCCGTCGCCCATGCCGATGCACGCAATGGCATCGCGTTCCCGGGTGGCCGCGCGGTAGCTTTGGCCGTCTGCCGGCCGTGGCGTGTCCTGCTGATACGACAGCATCGGTACATCGCCACGGCCCGGGATGTGCACCGTGATACCGCTCCAGAACTCGCGGACCGAGAACCGCCGCACGCCAGTCGGCACGCTGCCGCGGCTGCAGCGCGTGGCGGGCCATCCGCCGGCACTGGGGTAGGTGGCCGAGATGTGCGGAACGTCGATATCCCAGTTGCCAAGCCCCAGCAGACGCGCGTCGTGGGTGGCGACTTCATTCTGTGGCTGCAGTTCGATCGAGATGCGCCGCGCCACCTGCACCGGCAGCGAAGAGTTACCCGGCAGATCGACATCCACCACCCGGAATTCGGTACGTCCGTCATACAGGTTGATACGCTCGCCAAACAGTCCCGGCTCCAGTGCGGACGATGCTTCCGCGTTCTGGATGCGTTTTCTGTATTCGTGGTGCGGCGCGATGCCTGAAGGCACCTGCTGTGCGGCCACGGGCAGCGCCAGGCACCAGAGCACGGCAGCCGATGCTGCCAGCAAACCACCCCGTACGATCGGGCCGTGCACCATGTGAGTCTCCCTGCGGGCGGTTGCACTCGACGGATGGCGGTACACGTACGTGCCGATCGGCCGGAAGTGCGCTTCACGGGCCTGCATTCCCCAGCCCGTGTAAAGACGCTAGCAGGCGCTTCCGGGAGGGTGGCTGCGACCGGGCTGAAGGTTCCGCATGCGCTGTGTCGCGTCGGAACCAGCCATTTCCCATCGGCTTCGACACTGTCCATTGCGTAACACGCAGCACGACTCAACCGATCCGGCAACGTCGGCTGACGCCGACGACCTCAGTGGTAGCCCGCGTCCGCGCGCACCTTGCCGCGGAACACGTGATAGGACCATGCCGTGTAGCCGAGAATCACCGGCAGCAGCATCGCCAGGCCGACCAGGCTGAACCGCAGCGAGCTTTCCGGCGCGGCGGCCTCCCACAACGTCAGCGAGGGCGGCAGCAGGTACGGCCACATGCCCAGCACCAGCCCGGCAAAGCCCAGCACGAACAGGCCCAGGCTGAGCAGGAACGGCGTCAGGTCGCGCCGCGGGTGGTTCACGCTGCGCCACAGCGCCACCGCCACGGCCAGGGTCAACACCGGCACCGGCGACAGCCACCAGAAGTTGCCGTCGGCGAACCAGCGTTCCATCAGCCGCGATTCCAGGAACGGCAGCCAGCTGCTCACCAGCCCCATCGCCGCGATCACGGCGATCACCAGCGGGCGGGTCATCTGCCGCGCCAGCGCCTGCACCCGCCCGTCCGTCTTCAGGATCAGCCAGGTGCTGCCAAGCAGTGCGTACCCGGCCACCAGCGCAGCCCCGGTCAGCATCGCGAACGGGCTGAACCAGGCGAACGCGCCGCCCTGGTAGACACCGTCCACCAGCGGCAGGCCCTGCACGAGGGTTCCCAGGATCACGCCCTGGGCGAAGGTAGCCAGCAGCGAGCCCAGGCCGAAGGCCACGCTCCACAGGCGCTGCGACCGGTGCGCCTTGAAGCGGAATTCGAACGCCACGCCACGGAACACCAGCGCCATCACCAGCAGCAGTACCGGCAGATACAACGCTGAAAGCAGCACCGCATACGCCTTGGGGAACGCCGCCAGCAGGCCCGCACCGCCCAGCACCAGCCAGGTTTCGTTGCCGTCCCAGATCGGCGCGGCAGTGTTCATCATCAGGTCCAGCTGCGCTTCGTCTTCGGCGAACGGCGCCAGCAGGCCGATTCCCAGCACGAACCCATCCAGCACGACGTACATCAGCACGCCGAAGCCGATCACCGCGAACCAGGCCACGGGCAACCAGGTGGTCAGTTCCATCTCAGCGCTCCTCCAGCGGTTCGTCGGCGGCCGACAGCGGGCGGGCCGGCGTGTGGCTGCCGTGGTCCAGCGCCGGTGCCTGCTCATGCGGGCGCGGGCCATGCCGCAGAATCTTCACCAGGTACCAGATGCCCCAGCCGAACACGAAGGCGTAGCCCAGCACGTAGACAGCCAGCGACAGCGCCACCATCCACGGGCTGTGCGGCCCCACCGCATCGGCGGTGCGCAGCACGCCGTACACCACCCAGGGCTGGCGCCCCATCTCGGTCACGAACCACCCGGCCACCAGCGCGATGAAACCGGCCGGCAGCATCATGTTCCAGCCGCGCAGCAGCCACGCCGAGCCCAGCAGCCGGCCGCGCCACAGCTGCAGCGCCGAGAGCCAGGCCAGCAGCAGCATCAGCATGCCCAGCCCGACCATGATGCGGAAGGCGAAGAACACCGGCGTCACCGGTGGCCGCTCGCTGGCCGGCACGCTGGTGAGCGGAGCGAAGGTCCCGTCCAGCGAGTGGGTCAGGATCAGGCTGCCCACGCGCGGAATGGCCACCTCCATTTCGTTGCGCTGTTCCGCTTCGTTGGGCAGCGCGAACAGTACCAGCGGTACGCCCTCGCCCGGCGCGCTCTCGTGCCAGTGCGCTTCCATGGCGGCGACCTTCATCGGCTGGTGCTTGAGCGTGTTCAGCCCATGCATGTCGCCGGCGAAGATCTGCAGGGGCACGGTGATCGCGGCGAAGACCACCGCCGCGGTCAGCATGCGCCGGCCCGCCTCCACATGGGTCCCGCGGCGCAGGTACCACGCGCCCACGCCGCCGATGACGAAGCAGGTGGTGATGAACGAACCCAGCGCCATGTGCGTGAGCCGGTACGGGAAGGAGGGGTTGAACACCACCTGCCACCAGTCGCGCGGCTGCACGATGCCGTCCACCAGCTCGAACCCCGCCGGGGTGTGCAGCCAGCTGTTGGAGGCAAGGATCCAGAACGTGGACACCAGCGTGCCCAGCGCCACCATGCAGGTGGAGGCGAAGTGCAGGCGCGGCGACACGCGGCCCCAGCCGAACATCATCACCCCCAGGAAGCTGGCCTCCAGGAAGAACGCGGTGAGCACCTCGTAGGTCAGCAGGGGACCGATCACCGTGCCGGCCACTTCGCTCAGCCGCGGCCAGTTGGTGCCGAACTGGAAGGCCATGACGATGCCGCTGACCACGCCCATGCCGAAGGACACCGCGAAGATCTTCTGCCAGAAGAAGTACAGCTCGCGCCAGACCGGCAGGCGGGTACGCAGCCAGCGCCATTCCACGAACGCCAGCCAGCTGGCCGTGCCGATGGTGAAGGCCGGGAACAGCACATGGAAACTGACGACGAATCCAAACTGGATCCGGGACAACAGCAACGCGTCCAAGACACTTCTCCTGCCGGGGTCCGGGTGGGATACCGCACCAGTTTAGGCCGGTTTCGGCGCGCCGGGATGCGACCGGGTGACGCGCTGCTTCATTCGGTCGCAGGGGGGCGCGACGCCGCCGGCATGACCTGTGGCCCCTACGGCCCGGACGGGCGGCTGCTACGCTTGCGCGGTTTCCCTTCTGGTGCGTCCGCCCATGTCCCGAGTGCTGCCCTTGTCCCTCCTGCTGTCCGCCCTGCTGGCCGTACCGGCCGCGCAGGCCGCGCCGACGCCCATCACGATCGAGCAGGCCATGGCCGACCCGGACTGGATCGGGCCGCCGGTGGAGAAGGCCTGGTGGTCGTGGAACAGCCAGCAGGTGGAGTACCAGCTCAAGCGCAAGGGCAGCCCGGTGCGCGACACCTTCCGTCAGCCGCTGGCCGGGGGCGTGGCCACGCAGGTGGCCGACGACCAGCGCGGCACCCTGGATGTGGCCGACCCGGTCTACGACCGCACCCGCACGCGTACGGCCTTCGTGCGCAATGGCGATGTGTTCCTGCGCGACCTGCGCAGTGGCGCGCTGACCCAGCTCACCCGCAGCAGTGAGCGCGCCAGCGGGGTGAACTTCGCGGCGGACAACGGTGTGATCTGGCGTGTGGGCCAGAACTGGTTCCACTGGACCGCCGCCACCGGCGTGCAGCAGGTGGCCAGCCTGAAGGCGGAGAAGAACCCGGCCGATGCGCCCAAGGCCGACGTGCTGCGCGAGCAGCAGCTGCGCACGCTGGAAACCCTGCGCCGCGACCGCGAGCAGCGCGAGGCCCTGCGTGACCAGGACCTGCGCTGGCGCCAGGCCGACCCCACCCGGGCCGCGGCGCCGGTCTACCTGGGCACGGATGTGGAGATCGTCGACAGCGTGCTGTCGCCGGACCTGAACCAGCTGATCGTAGCCACGCGGCCGAAGGATTTCGACGAAGGCCGTGGCGGCAAGATGCCGCTGTACGTGACCGAGTCCGGTTACGAGGAAACCGAAGAGACCCGCACCCGCGTGGGCCGCAATGGCGCCGAGCCGCACACCCTGTGGCGGGTGGACGTGCGCAGCGGCAAGGCGGAGAAGCTTTCGCTGTCGGCGCTGCCGGGCATTGCCACCGACCCGCTGGCCGACCTGCGCCGCAAGGCCGGGAAGGACGCGCTGAAGGGCGAGCGCAGCGTGCAGGTGATGAGTGACTTCATGGGCGGCGGCATGCGCTGGAGCGCCGATGGCCAGCAGGCGGCGGTGATGCTGCGTGCCAACGACAACAAGGACCGCTGGATCGTCAGCATCGGCAGCGATGGCCGCGTGCAGACCCGCCACCGCCTGACCGACGCCGCCTGGATCAACTGGGGCTTCAACGATTTCGGCTGGATGGCCGACGGCCGCACGCTGTGGCTGCTGTCCGAAGAGTCGGGCTTCTCGCACCTGTACACGCAGTCCGGCAACAGCCGGCCCCAGGCGCTGACCAGTGGCCGATGGGAGACCTCCGCACCGGTGCCCTCGGCCGACGGCACCGGTTTCTACTTCCTGTGCAATCAGCAGGCCCCGCACGACTACGAGGTCTGCGCGGTGGACACCGGCAGCCGCCAGGTACGGGAGCTGACCGCCCTCAACGGGGTGGAGGATTTCTCGCTGTCGCCGGATGGCCAGCAGCTGCTGGTGCGCTATTCCGGCGCCTACCTGCCGCCGCAGCTGGCGGTGGTGCCGGCCGCTGGCGGCCAGGCGCGCGTGCTCACCGATACCCGCAGCGCGGAGTACAAGGCACGGCAGTGGGTGGAGCCGAAGCTCGTGGCGGTGCCGTCCAAGCACGGCGCCGGCGTGGTCTGGGCCAAGTACTACGGCCCGGAGACCAAGGAGCCGGGCCGCCAGTACCCGATCGTGATGTTCGTGCATGGCGCCGGCTACCTGCAGAACGTGCACCAGCGCTACCCGGCCTATTTCCGTGAACAGATGTTCCACAACCTGCTGGTGCAGCAGGGCTACATCGTGCTGGACATGGATTACCGCGGCAGCGAAGGCTACGGGCGTGACTGGCGCACGGCGATCTACCGCAACATGGGCCACCCGGAACTGGAGGACTACCAGGACGGCCTGGACTGGCTGGTGGACACCCAGCAGGGCGACCGTGACCGCGCCGGCATCTACGGCGGTTCCTACGGCGGCTTCATGACCTTCATGGCGCTGTTCCGTGCCCCGGGCACGTTCAAGGCCGGCGCGGCACTGCGCCCGGTGGTGGACTGGCACAACTACAACCATGCCTACACCAGCAACATCCTGAACACCCCGGAGCTGGATCCGGAGGCGTACCGCGTGTCCTCGCCGATCGAATACGCGCAGAACCTGCAGGACCACCTGCTCATCGCCCACGGCATGATGGATGACAACGTGTTCTTCCAGGATTCGGTCAACCTGAGCCAGCGCCTGATCGAGCTGCACAAGGACAACTGGAGCATTGCGCCGTACCCGCTGGAGCGCCACGGTTACACGCGGGCCGATTCCTGGCTGGACCAGTACAAGCGCATCCTGAAGCTGTTCAACCAGAACGTGAAGGCAGCCGACGGGACCTGACCCCGCACACGGCAGCGGCGGCATGGACTGCCGCCGCTGCCGCCTCCCTCTCCTCTCACCGAGGCCTCCGGATGCCCTCTTCCCCGCCGCTGCCGCACCGCGCCGCCGCACCTGCCCCGCAGGACACCGTGCGCCCGGTGGCGATCGTGTCGCTGCTGGTCTGCGCCCTGATGCTGGTGTGGTTCGTCGGCCAGACGGCCCTGATGTGGCCGCTGTCGACGACCGCGGCGTGGCAGACCCTGGTCACGCTTGCGGCAGACAACGACCTGCCAGCCAGCCTGCAGTGGATGCTGCGGCATCCGGTACTCACCAGTGGCCTGCTGGCCGCGGCCTGCGTGCCCTCGCTGCTGGCCAGCTGGGGCCTGTACCGGGTGCGCCGCTGGGGCTTGTGGAGCTTCGTGGTGCTGCTCGTCGTCTCCGGCCTGGCCAACCTGCTCTTCGCCGGCTGGGTGGACGCCGTGCTGGCCGACCTGATCGGCCGCATCCACGAGGCCGACCTGCACGACCGGCTGCAGGCCCAGCGGCTGATTCTCGCCCTGACGCTGTATGGCGGCTCGCTGGCGGTGCTGGTGCTGCAGCTGTGGTACGCCTGGCGCCTGCTGCGCCCGGACGTCCGCGCCCGGTTCCGCGCGGGTGGGCCGGCGGACGCCACGGGGCCTGCGGTACAGTAACCCCATGACTCCTTTCGACCGCGTACGCGCCTACCTCACCGACCTGCAGGACCGGATCTGCACCGCCATCGAAGCCGCCGACGGCCAGGCCCGCTTCCAGGAAGACAGCTGGCAACGGGCAGAGGGCGGCGGCGGGCGCACGCGCGTGCTGCGCGACGGGGCGGTGTTCGAACAGGCCGGCATCGGCTTTTCCGACGTGGCCGGCACCCGCCTGCCGCCTTCGGCATCGGCCAACCGGCCCGAACTGGCCGGGGCGTCGTGGCGTGCCACCGGGGTGTCGCTGGTGTTCCACCCGGCCAACCCGTACCTGCCGACCACGCATGCCAACGTGCGCTACTTCCGCGCCGAGCGCGACGGCGAGGTGGTGGCGGACTGGTTCGGCGGCGGCTTCGACCTGACCCCGTTCTATCCCTTCGACGAGGACGTGCGGCACTGGCACCAGGTCGCCCACGACCTGTGCGCGCCGTTCGGCGCCGAGCGCCATGCCGCGCACAAGCAGTGGTGCGATGAGTATTTCTTCCTGCGCCACCGCAACGAGACCCGCGGTGTGGGCGGGCTGTTCTTCGATGACCTGCATGGCGATTTCGAGCGTGATTTCGCCTACCTGCGGGCGGTGGGCGATGGCTTCCTGCAGGCCTACCTGCCGCTGGTGGAGCGACGCAAGGACACCCCGTACGGCGAACGCGAGCGCGAGTTCCAGCTGTACCGCCGCGGCCGCTACGTGGAGTTCAACCTGGTCTATGACCGCGGCACGCTGTTCGGCCTGCAGAGTGGCGGGCGCAGCGAAAGCATCCTGATGAGCCTGCCGCCGCGGGTGCGCTGGGAATATGGTTTCACCCCGGAACCCGGCAGTGCCGAAGCCCGCCTGGCCGATTACCTGGTGCCGCGCGACTGGCTGCAGGCGCTGCCGCGCTAGGCGCCGGACGGCCGCGACAGGATGGTGATGTGGCCGTTGATCTCCAGCAGTGCCAGCTGCACCTGCTCCACGCCCACGCAGCCCTGTTGACGCAGGGCCGCATCGAAGTCGGCACGGCTGACCTGCTCGCGCCGCAGCACCGCCTCCAGCAGCCGGCCGTCGCGGGCGATGACCACCGGCTCGCCCTCCACCAGCCGCTCGATCCGGCGGCTGCGTGTGCTCATCCAGCCCACCGCGTAGTTCAGCGCGATCAGCGTGGCGGCCAGCAGCAGGCCGCCGCCCAGTGACGTGTCGCTGCCCAGCAGCGCGTTCTGTACGGCGTTGCCCAGCAGCACGATCAGCAGCACATCGAACGGGGTGATCTGGCCCAGCGCGCGCTTGCCGCCCAGGCGCACCATGCCCAGCACCACCACATAGACCACGACCGCCCGCAGGACGAACTCCCACCACGGCATCGCCAGGGCGAACAGGTCGTGCATGGCGGCGTCTCGGCAATCAGGGGTGCCCAGCGTGGCGCACGCCGCGCTGGCTGGCAATGGCAACCGGCAGCGGACGCAGCGGGGCGGGAAGGCAGGAATAAAAAAGCCCCGCTGACCAGGGGGAGGTCAACGGGGCCGGGGAACGGGCGCTTGGGGAGGAGCCCCCGTTCCGAGATCTGCTCCAGGGGATGGGAGAGATCCACAACAGGCGTTGCGCCTGTTGAGGGCTATGTAAACACTTCCAACATTGACGAATCGTGAAGTTCCCCCATTTATCGAAATGCCATCGCCGAAATGTTCATGTTCGAGTCAGAAAAAACGAAAAATGAACAAAAAAGCCGGCTTTTAATGGCATTTACGACTCAATGCGCCTCGTCCCAATTGAGGCCGTCCCCCGTGTCGACCACCAGCGGAACACGCAGCCGGGCCGCCTGCGACATGCGCTCGACCACGCCGGTCCGCAGTTCGTCGATGAACCCGGCCTCGCACTCGAACACCAGTTCATCGTGCACCTGCAGGATCATCCGCGCCGGCGCAGCGGTCTCGTGCAGCCAGTGGTCCACATCCACCATGGCGCGCTTGATGATGTCGGCCGCCGTGCCCTGCATCGGGGCGTTGATCGCCGCGCGTTCTGCGCCGGCACGCAGGCCCTGGTTGCGGGCATTGATGTCGTTCAGGTAAAGCCGGCGGCCGAACAGGGTTTCCACGAACCCCTGCTCGCGCGCCTGCTGGCGCATGCGCTCCATGAAATCACGCACGCCGGGGTAGCGGCTGAAGTACAGCGCCACATAATCCTGCGCCTGGCCGCGGTCGATGCCGAGGTTGCGGGCCAGGCCGAAGGCGCTCATGCCGTACATCAGGCCGAAGTTGATCGCCTTGGCCGCACGCCGTTCGTTGCTGGTCACTTCTTCCAGGGTACGGCCGAACACTTCGGCCGCCGTGGCCCGGTGCACATCGGCGCCCTGCTCGAAGGCCCGCACCAGGCCCGGGTCGCCGGACAGGTGGGCCATGATGCGCAGTTCGATCTGCGAGTAGTCCGCCGCCAGCAGCCGGCACCCGGGCGGTGCCACGAAGGCGCGACGGATGCGCCGGCCATCGTCGGTGCGGATCGGGATGTTCTGCAGGTTCGGGTCGGACGAGGACAGCCGGCCCGTGGCGGCACCGGACTGGTGATAGCTGGTGTGCACCCGGCCGGTTTCCGGGTTGACCATCTCCGGCAGCTTGTCGGTGTAGGTGCTGCGCAGCTTGGCCAGGCCCCGGTACTCCAGGATCACCCGCGGCAGCTCGTGCTGGTCGGCAATGGCCTCCAGCGCCTCCTCGTTGGTGCTCGGCTGGCCCTTGGGCGTCTTCACCAGCGCGGGCAGCTTGAGCTCGTCGAACAGCACCGCCTGCAGCTGCTTGGGCGAATCCAGGTTGAAACTGCGCCCGGCCAGCGCCGTGGCCTGCTGCTGTGCCGCCAGCATGCGGGCGGAGAGCACCTGGCTCTGCCGGCGCAGCTCCTCCACGTCCACCTTCACCCCGTTGGCTTCGATGCGGGTCAGCACCGGGACCAGCGGCATCTCGATGGCGCTGTAGACCTGCTCCAGGGCCGGTTCGGCGGCCAGCTGCGGCCGCAGCACGTGATGCAGGCGCAGGGTGATGTCCGCATCTTCGGCGGCATAGCGGCTGGCGTCCTCGATGGCCACCTGCGAGAAGGAGATCTGCTTGGCGCCCTTGCCGGCCACCTCCTCGAAGGTGATCGTGGTGTAGCCCAGATAGCGCCGTGCCAGCGAATCCATGTCGTGGCGGGTGGCGGTGGAATTGAGCACGAAGCTCTGCAGCATGGTGTCTTCGGCGTAGCCCTGGACCTGCACGCCGTGGCGGCGCAGCACGTGCAGGTCGTACTTGCCATGCTGGCCGAGCTTTTTCTTCTGCGGGTCCTCCAGCACCGGCCGCAGCGCATCCAGGACCTGCTGCAGCGGCAGCTGCGCCGGCGCGCCCGGGTAATCGTGCCCGACCGGGATGTACGCCGCCTGGCCCGGCTGCACCGCCAGGCTGATGCCCACCAGCCGTGCCCGCATGGCGTCCAGGGCGTCGGTTTCGGTATCGAAGCTGATCAGCTCGGCCTGCTCCAGGCGCTTCACCCAGTCCTGCAGCTGGGCGGGGGTCAACACCGTCTCGTACTGGCCGGGTGCGGCCAGGGCCGGGTCGACCGCCACCGCGTCGGGCGCGGCACTGCGGGCGAAGCCGGCGGCGGTACCGCGCAGGTTCGGGGCCGGCTCGCTGTCCACCACCGGGGCCGGCACCGGCCCACCCAGTTCCTTCAACGCCTGGGTGAAGCCGTAACGCAGGTACAGCTCGGCCAGCGTGTCCACCGCCGGCTCGCGCAGCGAGAGCGTGGAGGGGCTGGCCTCCAGCGCGACATCGGTGCGGATGGTCACCAGCTCGCGGTTCAGCGGCAGTCGCTCCAGCGCAGCGCGCAGGTTCTCGCCGATCTTGCCCTTCAGGGTCGGCGCGGCCGCCATCACCCCGTCCAGGTTCTGGTATTCAGCCAGCCACTTGGCGGCGGTCTTCGGCCCGCACTTCTCCACGCCGGGCACGTTGTCCACGGTGTCGCCCATCAGCGCCAGCAGGTCGATGATCTGGTCGGCGCGCACGCCGAACTTGTCCATCACCGCCGCGTCCGAATCCATGCGGCTGCCCGTCATGGTGTTGACCAGTTCGATGCCGGGCCGTACCAGCTGGGCGAAGTCCTTGTCACCGGTGGAGATGGTCACCTGCAGGCCCTGGGCCACCCCCTGCAGCGCCAGCGTGCCGATCACATCATCGGCTTCCACGCCGGGAATGCGCAGGATGCTGATGCCCAGCGCCTCGACGATGCGGCACATCGGCTCGACCTGGCTGCGCAGCTCGTCGGGCATCGGGGGGCGGTTGGCCTTGTACTGGTCGTACAGGTCGTCGCGGAAGGTCTTGCCCGGGGCATCCACGACAAAGGCGATGTGCTCGGGGCGCTCCTTCAGCGTGGCGCGCAGCATGTTGACCACGCCGAACAGCGCGCCGGTCGGCTCGCCATGCGCATTGGTCAGCGGGGGCAGCGCGTGGAACGCGCGGTACAGGTAACTGGACCCGTCGATCAGGACTAATCTGCTCATGCGGCAATTCTACGCGCCCGTGCATGCACGGCGGCCACACATGGCTGGGGCATAATCGGCCCCCCGACGCGCTGAAAGGATCCCCGGCCCATGAGAACCCTGATGCTGGCTCCGCTGATGCTGGCTCCCCTGTTGCTGCTGGCTGGCTGCGCGAGCATGGGCGGTGCCGGTGCGCCGCCGGTGGATGTGCGCGGCGCGGATATCGCCCAGCGCACGCTGGACAACGGCGATACCGTGGAAGAGTACCGGGTGTCCGGCCAGCTGCGCATGGTCAAGGTCACCCCGGCCACCGGACCGGCGTACTACCTGTACGACCGCAACGGTGATGGCCGGATGGACAGCGACAGGGACGGCGTGGCGCCGGTGTACTGGAAGCTCTACAGCTGGTGAGCCTGCTGGTGGCGCGCCCGTGAGCAGCACCGAACGCCGCAGCGCCGCCGCGGATGCGGCGGCCCTGCGCCGTGGCCTCACCAGCGAACAGCTGGCGGCCGTGGAGACGCTCGAGCACTTCGGCTGGCAGCTGCGCTTCGTGCGCCGGCCCCTGTTCCGCGACCCGATCCCGGTGCTGTTCGACCGCAGCGGCGAGCGTTACGTGGTCCTGCAGGCCGACGGCAGCCTGGATGAATCGCAGACCCTGACGCTGCGCGACTGATCCCGCACCGGCCTGCGCGGCGGGCTCAGCGGATCACCAGCACCGGCAGGCTGCTGCGGGCGAGCACCTCGGCCGTCTGGCTGCCCAGCAGCACCCGGGTGACCCCGCGGCGACCGTGCGAGGTCATCACGATCAGGTCGCTGTTGTGGTCGGCCGCCGTTTCGATGATGCCGTCGGCTGCATAGCGGTCCAGCACGTGGATCCCCGTGGCACGCACGCCCTGCTGCTGCGCGGTGGCCAAGGCCGGCTGCAGGATCTTCTGCGCGGCGTCGTCGCGGTCAGCCTTGTACTCGGGGCTGTTCATGTAGCCCACGCTCCAGCCCATGGCGTCATACATGCCGACGGCCCAGGGCTCGGAGACGGTGACGATGACCACATCCGCGTCCAGGTCCTTGGCCAGCTCCAGACCCTTGGCGAGACCTTTCTCGGACAGTTCCGATCCATCGGTGGCGATCAGGATGCGCGTGTACATGGTGGACTCCGGGGTGGCAGGGAGGGAACACCACCATTGCACACCCGCCGTGGAGAGCGCGCTTTGACCATGATCAATCGCAGTGCAGCACGGCCGCGGCGGGCGCCCATGGCATGATCGGTGCATGCGCAACCTGCTCTTCTGTTGGCTGTTCCTGCTGCTGCCCGTGCCGGCGCTGGCCGACGCGCCGGCCGAGCCGGCGATCCTGGTGTTCACCCGCACCGCCGGGTTCCGCCACGACTCCATTCCCACCGCCGTGGCCACCCTGCGCGCGCTGGGCCAGGCCCAGGGCCTGCGCGTGGATCACGGCGAAGACCCCACCGTCTTCAGCACCGGTCAGCTGGCCCGCTACCGTGCGGTGGTGTTCGCCAGCACCACCGGCGACATCCTGGACCCGGCACAGCAGGCGGCGCTGCGGGCCTTCGTGGAAGGCGGCGGTGGTTTCATGGGCCTGCATGCGGCGGCCGATACCGAGTACCAGTGGCCGTGGTACGGCGAGCTGGTGGGGGCGTGGTTCGACAGCCACCCGCCCGGGCTGCAGACCGCGCAGGTCACCCTGCACGGCGGTGCCCATGACGGCCAGGCATGGACGGTGACCGACGAGCTGTACAACTACCGCCGCAACCCGCGGCCGTGGGTGCAGGTGCTGGCCACTGTGGATGAGCGTGGTTATGCCGGCGGCACCATGGGCGCCGACCATCCCATTGCCTGGTGCCGGCCGGTGGGCAAGGGCCGCAGCTGGTACACCGGCCTGGGCCACACCGACGCCATCTACGCCGATCCCACCCTGCGCGCGCTGCTGCAGCGCGGCCTGGCCCATGTCACCGGCGCCTCACCGCACTGCTGAAACCGGCGGCGCTCAGATCACCGTCAGGTTGGCGTAGGCCATCACCAGCCACTTGCTGCCGGCATCGGCGAATTCCACCTGCACGCGCGCATGCGCGCCGTTGCCTTCGTAGTCGGTGACCATGCCTTCGCCGAACTTGGGGTGGGTCACCAGCGCGCCCAGCTTCAACGGCGGCGCCTCGAGTGCGGCATGGCCGCCGTGCCGGCTGCTGCCCAGCGAGGCCGGCCGGGAGACCTGCACCTTGGGCCGCACTTCATGCAGCAGCTCGCGCGGAATCTCGCGCAGGAACCGCGAGGGCACGCCGTAGTTGTCCTGGCCGTGGATGCGCCGCGATTCGGCGTAGCACAGCACCAGCTTCTGCCGGGCGCGGGTGATGCCCACGTAGGCCAGGCGACGCTCTTCTTCCAGCCGTCCGCTTTCTTCCAGCGAACGCGCGCTGGGGAACAGCCCGTCTTCCATGCCGGCCAGGAACACCATCGGGAATTCCAGGCCCTTGGCCGAATGCAGGGTCATCAGCTGCACGCCGTCCTCGTCGGCCTGCGCCTGGCCTTCGCCGGCCTCCAGCGCCGCGTAGGCGAGGAAGGCGACCAGCTCGTCCATGCCCTCCACTTCCTCCACGTCATCGGGACGGCGCACGAAGCGCGAGGCCACCGACACCAGTTCGTCGAGGTTGTCGGTGCGCGATTCCGAATCCAGCGCGTTGCGGCTTTCCTTGCTCCAGTGCTCGCGCAGCTGGGAGCGCGACAGCACATGGTCGATGCGCTCGGCCAGGGTCATCCCGCCGGTCTGTGCGTGCAGTTCGTTCACCAGCTGCAGGAAGCCGGCCAGCGCGTTGCGGGCGCGTGCGGCCAGGGCGCTGCCCTGGGTGACCAGCATGGTGGCTTCCCACAGCGAGATGCCCTGCGCGCGCGCCTCCCGTCGCACTTCGTCCAGCGTGCGGTCACCGATGCCGCGCGTGGGCGTGTTCACCGCGCGCTCGAAGGCCGCATCGTCGTTGCGGTTGGACAGCAGGCGCAGGTACGCCAGGGCGTCCTTGATTTCCGCGCGCTCGAAAAAGCGCATGCCGCCGTACACGCGGTACGGCACCTGCTCGCTCAGCAGGGCCTCTTCCAGCGCGCGCGACTGCGCATTGCTGCGGTAGAGCACCGCCACCTCGGTGTAGCTGCCGCCATCGCGCACCCATTGCCGCGCGCGCTCCACGATGTAGCGGGCCTCGTCCATCTCGTTGTACGCCGCGTACAGGTCGATCGGCT
>ENA-UOXB01000174-UOXB01000174.1-bioreactor-metagenome-genome-assembly--contig:-NODE-174-length-69292-cov-13.064041_pt1 | contig 69292 bp, 40 predicted proteins | sample MGYA00238158_ERZ761615 | MGnify/ENA primary metagenome ERZ761615 (study PRJEB28904, sample SAMN06267902) | bioreactor metagenome | isolation source: Joint BioEnergy Institute, California, USA...
TCTTATATGTACATGGCGGATGCTGATGCTTGACAGTGCGCCAGAGCCGCCTGGCCCCATTTCCGGAAGCAAAAGTACGGTCGCATCATCAACACCGCCTCCGCAGCCGGTCTGTTCGGCAGTTTCGGGCAGGCGAACTACTCGGGTGGGTGTTCATCGAGTTTTGCTGATCCCTGTTCAGCTTACTGACAAGTATCAGCTGCCAAACTCGGCCAGGTCGGTTTCACGGAGACCCTTGCCAAGGAGGGCGCCAAGTACAACATCCTCGCGAACGTCATCGCTCCGATTGGTACGTGCCGGAACATTGACCCGGAGAAACAGCAGCAAGGCAATTGCTGACTCTGCACAGCTGCGAGCCGCATGACTGCGACGGTGATGCCGCCGGATGTCCTGGAGATGCTGAAGCCCGAGTGGATCGTCCCCCTGGTTGCGGTCCTGGTTCACCCCTCCAACACCACGGAGACTGGCGGCATCTTCGAGGTCGGCGGTGGCCACATTGCCAAGCTGCGGTGGGAGCGCGCAAAGGGCGCCTTGCTCAAGGCCGACTCGTCCTTGACGCCCGGCGCCATCCTGCGACGATGGGACGATGTCAACGACTTCTCCAAGCCCAGCTACCCCACTGGCCCCGCTGACTTCATGACCCTGCTCGAGGAGAGCATGAAGCTGCCCAGTGCGCCTGCAGGAAAGGAGCCTGACTTCAAGGGCAAAGTGGCCCTGGTCACCGGTGGTGGAAATGGGTATGTCGCTTCCTGCCCATTTCAATATTAATACAGCCCTGCTGACGTTTACAGCCTTGGCCGCTCGTACTGTCTGCTGTTCGCCAAGTATGGCGCCTCCGTCGTTGTCAATGATCTCGTTGACCCCGAGCCGGTCGTCCAGGAGATCAGGAAGATGGGTGGAACGGCCGTTGGCAGCAAGGCGTCCGTCGAGGACGGCGAAGCCGTGGTCAAGGCGGCCATCGATGCGTTTGGACGGATCGACATCCTCGTCAACAATGCCGGTATCCTGCGCGACAAGGCCTTCACCAACATGACTGACGACCTGTGGAACCCGGTCCTGAACGTCCATCTGCGGGGCACGTACAAGGTCACCAAGGCCGCCTGGCCCTACTTCCTGAAGCAGAAGTACGGCCGTATCGTCAACACCACCAGCACTAGCGGAATCTACGGCAACTTTGGACAGTCGAACTACGCGGCTGCCGTAAGTTCTTTTCTTCTTGCTTCTTTGCCCACGAATGCAACCTGCTAACGAGTACAGAAACTCGGTATTCTTGGCTTCTCCCGCACTCTTGCTCTCGAAGGCGCGAAGTACAACATCAAGGTTAACACCATCGCTCCGAACGCCGGTACCAACATGACCCGAACTATCATGCCTGAGGAGATGGTCCAGGCGTTCAAGCCTGACTATGTCGCTCCTCTGGTGGTTCTGCTCTGCTCGGACATGGTCCCCGAGCCCGGCACCAAGGGTCTGTATGAATGCGGCAGCGGCTGGTTCGCCAGGACCCGGTGGCAGCGATCGGGAGGCCACGGCTTCCCGGTCGACGAGAAGCTCACCCCGGAGGCGGTGCTCGCGCAGTGGAAGAGGATTACCGACTTCGATGACGGCCGCGCGGACCACCCTGAGGACGGCCAGGAGGGCACGGCCAAGATCATGGCCAACATGACCAACAAGAAGGGCGGAGAGAAGAAGCAAGCTGCGGGCGACAACAAGATCCTGGCGGCCATCGAGAAGGCGAAGAAGATGTCGACCGATGGCACGCCCTTCGACTACGTCGACCGGGACGTCATCCTCTACAACATCAGCGTCGGTGCGAAGCGCACTGACCTTCCGCTGGTGTACGAGAACCACGAGAACTTCCAGGCTCTGCCCACTTTCGGTGTCATCCCGTGGTTCAACACGGCCACCCCCTGGAACATGGAGGACATCGTTGCCAACTACTCGCCCATGATGCTCCTCCACGGCGAGCAGTACCTTGAGATCCGCAAATTCCCCATCCCGACCGCCGCCAAGACGGTCTCGTACCCCAAGCTCATCGATGTCGTCGACAAGGGCAATGCCGCCATCGTCGTTGCGGGATACACCACCAAGGATGCGACGACGGGCGAGGACCTCTTCTACAACGAATCGACCCTGTTCATCAGAGGAAGTGGGGGCTTCGGTGGTTCCCCGAAGCCCACCGCTGCCCGGCCCAAGGCCGCAACCGCCGCGAACAAGCCACCGAAGCGGCAGCCAGATGCGGTCGTCGAGGAGAAGACGTCCGAGGATCAGGCCGCGCTGTACCGTCTCAACGGTGACCGCAACCCGCTCCACATCGACCCCGAATTCAGCAAGGTCGGCGGCTTCAAGATCCCGATCCTGCACGGCCTGTGCTCGCTGGGTATCTCCGGCAAGCACGTCTTCGGCAAGTTCGGTCCGTTCAAGAACCTGAAGGTCCGCTTCGCCGGCGTGGTCATCCCGGGCCAGACGCTGAGGACGGAGATGTGGAAGGAAGGAAACACCGTCATCTTCCAGACGACGGTCGTGGAGACCGGTAAGCTGGCCATCGGGGGTGCGGGTGCAGAGCTGCTGGATGGTGCAAAGGCCAGGCTGTAAAAGTGTAAAATAAGACACTCTAGATGAGATGGATGGGATACAGCGGGCTCGCTCTCTGCCGTGAGAGAGTATGGCAGAAAGCCAGGAGAGTGACGTGCATTTTCTTTGTGTTAATATATATAGTTCGGTCCTGGATATCAACTAGCTATATATGTACTGTATCGTTCTTCGGATATTCCAATCTGTTTTATACGTATTTACCTAGGGATAGCGTTTCTTTTCAAGCTCAAATGATGCATCTGGAATTGAAATCTTTCGATTACATGCCCCGGCCTAGACTTCAGCCAGATGGTTAGTCTGCACTGATCCAGGCATGATCTGCGATGCTAGGGAGGGCTTGGGCCAGCTAAGACATATACCAAGCTGCGGCTGGACCCTGGGCGACGATCAGAGCAGCCAACAGTCGTTCTGTGGAAATGCAGATGAATCAGCCCGAATATCTCCAAAGATTCCATGTTGCTTGCGAGGCGTCTCTGTGAAGGCGAGGCCGCGCAGCAGGATACGTAACCCGGGCCCCGGATCGGCCCTAGACCTCGGAGGGTCGACGTCGACTCCCCGCACGGCCAGACCACGACGCACCCTGACTGCCTCGACGCGGGCATCCTCCAGCGCAAGCAACGAACAAACGGCATCCTCTCCCGGCTGCTGCGTGCACCCTCTGATCCTCGATCGCACCTCCGATCATGTAGCAGAGCCTGCGAATCCCCCGCAACGATGGTGCTGTCCCTGCCCGTCCCGAGCTTCTCCAGGTCCGCCTCCTCCTCCCCTCTCCGCACCGGCGACAACGATGCCTCCTCCCATCATCACCATCGCGGGACGAAGACGAAGACGACAGCGGGGAAGACCTCGGGCAAATCGTCGTCCGCCTCACACCTTTTGACGAACGCGACCAACGGCTCCACGACGCTGAGTGAGGCCCTCCGCAACAACCCGTTCGGCAGCACGTCCCGGACCCGCGCCGCCCTCGAGGCCCAGGCCCAGGCCGAGCAGCAGCAGCAGCGCGAGCGCGAGCGGCAGGAGCTTAACGACGCCCTGGTCACCCTGGCACAGCTGTTCCCCGACGTCAAGGTCGAGGTCTTCCGCGAGCTGCTGGTCCGGTTCGACGGGCAGAGCCGGCTGCAGGTCTGCGTCGAGCAGCTGCTGCGGTACAAGAAAGAGTGGGTGAAGGGGCGCTGGAACGTGCCGGAGGGGAGAGTCGACGCGAGAAACGGCGGCGGCGGTGCTGGTGATAATAATAACAACAATGGTGAGGATCTGGTGCCGCCCGAGGAGCGCTTCCGCAGCGAGGAGTACAAGGCGGCCGTCAAGACGGCGCTGTCCAAGGAGTTCAGCGGCCTGAGCCGGAGCACGATCGACGCCGTCCTGGCCGAGGTCAACTTCTCCTACACCCGCGCGCGCCCGACGCTGCGCAACCTCTCCCGCAAGACCTGGCGCGCCACCATCGGGAGCCTGCTCCCCTTCAAGCGGAAGAAGGATCGGGACAGGGATGACCACCCGCTGCTGCTGTGGCAGCGTCTGCCGGATGGGGAGCTGACCCCGAAGCTGAAGGAGACCGGGTGCGAGGAACTGGATCGCGAGCTGCACGAGACGCTGCTGGAGCCGCTGCTGCGGCAGAGGAAGGAGGAGCGGGAGAGCCGCGACCTCAAGCTGGCGGAGGAGCTGAATGAGAGCGAGGCCAAGGCCGTGCATGCCATGTACGAGTGCGACTGCTGTCTCGCGGACGTTACGTTCGAGCAGATCTCGACCTGCTCTGCTAGTTCACATGTCATCTGCTACAGCTGCATACAGCGGACGATCCACGAGGCCCTGTTCGGCCAGGGATGGAACACCTCAGTCGACCCTGGACGGTCGACACTTAGATGTCTGGCTCCGGTGACCGAGGGGACCTGTGAAGGGTTCCTGCCCCCGGAGATCGTGAAGAGGGCCGTCCTGTGTGAAAGGGCCGGGGCGGAGACATACCGCAAGTTCGAAGACCGACTGGCCTCCGAGGCGCTCCTGAAATCCCAGCTGAAGCTGATCCGGTGCCCGTTCTGCTCCTACGCTGAGGTCGACCCCGTGTACCATCCCTCCGCGAAGGGCATCACCTGGAGGTTCCGCCGCGGCAACCTCATCTCGACCATTCTGATGACCATACTCCTTCTCGATTTGATACCCCTGCTTATCATTCCCGTTCTTGTTGTTCTCTTGTTTAATCCTTCTGCCGTGACTGCCGTCCTGAATACCTCCCTCCGTAATCTCTGCCTGAAGACCCGCAACCAGCGCTTCACCTGCGCGAACCCTGAATGCAAGCGTGACAGCTGCATCACCTGCCACAAGCCGTGGAACGACCCGCACGTCTGCCACGAGCCCTTGCTCCTGTCTCTCCGGACGACCATCGAGGCGGCGCGCACGGCCGCCGTCAAGCGCACCTGTCCCCGCTGCGGACTGTCGTTTGTCAAGTCGTCCGGCTGCAACAAGCTGACCTGCGTCTGCGGGTACTCCATGTGCTACCTCTGTCGGAAGGCCTTGGGGCCGCCGTTGAAGAGGACAGGGCCGCAGCAGCCTCGTCGACGTCGACGTCGACAGCAACGGGGCCGCCAGAACCCAAACCCGCGTCCTCCTCACCCGAACCAGGAGAACGAACCCCCGACGATGGCCGGCGGCGGTGGTGCCCCTGACTTCGAAAACAACGACATAGAGCAGACCACCGATGGTGAAGAGGAAGACGTCGAAGAAGAAGCGGAAGAGGAAGAGGAGGAAGAAGAAGAGGGCGAAGGCTACAAGCACTTCTGCGAACACTTCCGCATCAACCCGGGCTCCCGCTGCACCGAATGCAACAAATGCGACCTCTACCTCGCCGAGGACGAGGAGGAAGTCGCCCGTCGCGCGGGGGAAGAAGCCGAGCGCGAGTGGCGCATCCGCCAGGGCATGGTCGGCGTGAACATCCCCTCCTCTTCCTCCTTACTGTCTTCCTCGTTTCCCTACGGGGACGAGGGGACGAACAGGAAGAAGAAGAAGGGGTGGGACTGGGACGACCTGTTCCGGTTCAACGACCCGAAGTGGTGGCGCCGGCGATGGCGGTACTGGGTCGAGGACGTATGGCGCGAGGGGAGGTGGAAGCTGGAGGGGCAGGCGCTGGTCGATTGGGTCGTGGAGAAGGTGGTTGTTGTGGAGGATGTTTGATCTGTGTCTACTTATTTTCTAATCCCGTTCAGATTCCGTCTATGGCTTGTTTTATGGAGGTTTATTTTGTTCCTTTTCTTGCTTTTGCTTTGCTTTGATACCTACCTTGTCTCTCTCTCTCTCTCTTTTTCTCCCTTCTTCTTTCGGGTTAGGTTTTTTTCGTTTCTTTTCTTTCCTACTTCCTTATACTATCGGTCTTTTTTAATCTCGAGACTTTGCTACCCTGTTTTCTTTTCTTTTAGCTGGGGTACGGATACGGTCGCCGTCATGGTTCTTTCTTTCTGATTATTGCTTTTTTTAATTCAAGTCTGGGAGTGAGCGGAACTTTTTTCAAGGAGTGACAAAAAGGCAGGTTTGTTCCCTCTGGATTTCTAGGGGGGTCGTGTTGAGCTTTGTTTGTCTGTCTGTTCAAGTAGGTCATAAATAATTAATAAACGATCACAGCTAGCATAGAACAAAAATAAATGAATACAGAAAGGAGAAAAATAAAATGGAAACAAGTCGAGTTGAATCGAGAGAAAGAAAAGTTCAAATAAAGTTTTTTTTAGGGAGGTATTGTACTTAGCGTATTGCTCAAACCGACTTGCTGTATTCTTTCACTCCCTAATTACAGTAATTGGTGAATTGTGTATATATATATACACAACCAGGCAATTAATCGATCAGTATTGATGATCACTTCTGAGCCAGAATCAGATCAAGTCCGGTCCAGCCAGTTGGGTTTTATATATATATATAAATTGTATCTATCGAGATAGAGATATAGATATTATTTATATAATCCGCGGACGTCTTGGGCAAACTTGTTTATTATGTATGCATGTATGCATGTATTCATGCATTCTTGTTCGCCGGAGCATTGATAGGGGATTGCTGGATATATATATATACTGCTGTACGGTATTATATATAGTACCACATGATGCAAATAGACAAAACAGATCATAGATCGGTGAGTGAGTGAGTGGTTTATATCTCCCCTCCCCTTGAACGCTGACTGACCGGTGGATCTGTCTGTCTGTCAGTCTGTCTGTGCAATGATCAATTGATGTATTAATTATACCTGTGTCGACAGTTTCTATTAGCTTAGTTACTATCTTAGGTGGTAGTGTCAAGTCCTCCTGCAGTAAGGAAGGACTTGTGAAAAAAAAATTATATCAATGCCATGAAACCGAGTAACTTCACAGTTCACAATAGACATATTGATTTTGCAGCTATCTAATCACCTAGAATAGAGAGCAATAGCAATAGAGGGACGGTCAAAGATGTTTGAAGATAAAGCTTTCAGCTTCAGGGAAAGGGGGGAAGACTTCTTCATTCATTCAGGCTCTGGGCAATGCAGCAGTATTTAATTTATTATTCTGGAATATTATTCCCCCCCCCCCCCCAACCCGGGGCCTTTTCTTTTGGGGACCTGCTGCCCCATGATCTTTTTTTGGGGAAAACCTCCATTAATTAATTAATTCTTTGAGCTTCATGAGTTCATTGCAGGTTTTTTTTTTTTTTTAATACAGCTGTGCTAACACCTACCGCCGGAAAACATACCTGTAAATAAAGAAATCTGTATGCCCCTTCAACGGAACAATAGATTTATTTTGAACAGAGTCATATATATATGTTGTCTCAGGCCGCATTCAGACATATGGGATCCTGTGGTGGTGGACACCTCCAATCTAATATGCAGGTACACATAGATGTAGATGGGAGCGATTTCCAAGACCACAGCGATTCTACAGTGAGGCAGTTCCCGATCCATATTTAATGTCATTCGTCCATTCATTGTTAATTGTCTGTAAATCGATTGCTCTTGGATATTAGACTTGAACAGACTAGACAAGACTGGATTCTATGTGTATTTAGGTTTATATAGATGGAGATGTAGGTGTAGATACTCTCCATGGTTTTTCAAATGAATATTTATTGTATACTAGTCCCTTTCTACGAAGTGGGAATGGCCTGTAAAAATAAGTTGAATCTTTCTCACTGGTCGAGTCTTACGCGGCTAAAGTTGCGGAAAGCGGCGGGTATACAATTTGCATACGAGGACCTCAGGGAGAGCGAAGTTTTGTGGGTTGCCTGAAAATTTATTTTTTCCTTTCCCGATCGGAAAAGCTATACTACCATGTACGTCCAATCCCAGGAAACAAACAACCCGTTATTTTGTCCCGTGATATCATGACGAATTTTCTTTTCGGAGGAGGATCTGGTCAGCTAGTTTAGTTCATCTGGCGGACGAGGGCGTTGATGTTCTCCTCGCGGTTGCCGGTGTCACCGCCCTCGATGAAGTGCTTGAACTTGCGCTGGCGGAAGCCACCCGTTGGGTTGGACAGCTTGAAGGGCCACAGGAAGTTGTTTGCCTGCTTGAAGTTGGGGCCGACGGTGTAGATTTCGTGGATCAGGTCCTCGATGCAGACGATGCCGTATTTGCCGAGGTTGTCCTCGATGATCTGGTTGTCGGTCAGGGGGATGCGCTGCTTGTTGACCTTGCCGTAGCCGCGCTTGTAGATGAGCTCGCGCACGGTCTTGAGGTTGGGGTAGCCCCAGGCGACGTAGGGGTTGATGATGGTCAGCATCTCCTGCGTGGCCTTGGTGAGGCGCACGAAGACGCCGTTGTTGATCTGCAGGAGACGCAGGAGCTGCAGGACCTTGCGGGGCTTAGGAGGGATCTTGTTGATACTGCAGAGAGTCTTAGCCGAGTGCTCCTATACTCGTCATCGGGAATAGCAAGCTTACCCCTTGATACGGATGACAAAGGCCAGCTTGGGCTCCTCAGGGACGTAGAAGGTGCCCTGCTGCCTGCTCAGGCGAGCAAGACGGATCTTCTCACGCTCGGCATCGCGGTACTCCTTGACGTACTGCTCGGCACGCTTGAAGATGACGGCGCGCTTCTCCTTGTTGGCCTGCAATCAGAGCAGTCAGCAGTTGGTTCCTCCAATTGAAGACGATGCAACCCATGACGATCATCCTCGACAGTCAGCCCCGAAAGATGGTTAACAGAGAAAAGCGACAGCATCGACCGGGGGTCTAGTCGCGTGGTTGGTAGATATCATCATACAAACTACAAACACCCCCTGCTCAAAAGAAATCCTCCAAAGTGAAACCAATAAAGATACTGACCTGCTTCCTCTTCTCGAGTTCAGCCCTGCGAGCAGCGCGAGCCTGCTCCTGGCTCTTGCGCTTCTTCAGGAGGGTCTCGGGAACGAGGACCTGGTCCTTGGTGGGGACGGTGCTGTTGGTCGAAAGAGAATCGAAGGTCAGCTACAGTCTGTCCGTATTAAACAGTGGCACACTCAAATCGCCGAGCGTAAAGAACTGCAGCATATAGCGCCACATTCTCGGACTGAAGGCGGGCACTCGACGGAATGAATTTAATCGGTGAGGAACAAAAAGGGTTCGACCATGGGCTACTCAATTTGCTACTAACTGCGGACAGTTTTCACAATTTCACACATGGTCTTCCCGGTGAAGTTCCTCATCCGACAACACCCTAAGCATAACGCTCAGGAATTTATGTTGAACGCTCTTCGTCTCCTGGTCACAAAACCACAGAGACGATGGCGGCAACAATGCTTTTCAAGGAGAAAGCTTTTGAAACAAAGCCTTCAACCTCAAGACCCCAGAACCTGTCCTCAACTCCAATGTCTCCGGCATTCCCATTTCTCAGGGCCAATCCAATCCAATTGGAGTGGAGGGAAACAGGCACAGCGGGATTGATCGAGCTGGTGCTTTGCAGGCAAGACGACACTGCAGCCACTCCAGCGAGAAAGGACGACTATATCTGGAACCTCACGAACTCGCGTAGTAAAACGATCAGCTAGAATGGAACAGGAGGGGAAGCATACGTAGAAGTGGACGCCATCTCGAAAAAAGATCCGTCGAGGTCGTTGAGTCGGCGGCTTCGGGCGGGGGAGTTGTCGTGCTGGATAGAAAATCCAGAAGAAGTTCTCGGGAGGTCGAGAAATTTGGGTTTGTGGGCGGCCCTAAGCGGAAAAGGGTGCGCTAGTCCGCTTGTGGTTGACCCGCCGGAGAAGAGGTCACGTTACCTCTATCGGCGGAGGAGGAGCCCTTATCTGGATCTGATTAGGGCTTCGGGACGTCATTAGACCGCCCCTCCAGGCAAGGCATCTCATGTCCAGATCAGATCCTCTCGACTTGCTCCTAAGATCATCCGTCTCTTGACTTCAAAGGCTTAGGCATGGCAACCCGTCGAGGTGTCGGGCTCGGCGCATTCGCCAACCGCAACCAGGCCACTCAGTCGTACGCCACCCATGGCGCGAACCTGCGCTCTTCGCACCTCGCCTCGCTGCAGACCCAGCTCTCTGTCTTCCAGTCCCTGCTGCACAGCTTTGCCCTGGAACATGGCGAGACCATCAAGTCCAATCCGACGTTTCGCGCCGAGTTTGCGCGCATGTGCAACGCCATCGGCGTCGACCCGCTCGCGGCCAGCAACGTCAAGTGCAAGAGCGGCCGGAAGCCGGGCGAGGGGGGCAGTTTTTGGACCCAGATCCTGGGAGGTGATATGAACGATTTCTACTTTGAAGTTGCGGTGCGGGTCGTGGAGCTCTGTCGAGAGACAAGGAGCGAGAACGGGGGCTTGATTGGAGTCGAGGAGTGCCGGAAGAGAGTCGGGAGGGGGAAGGCGATCGGAGGCGGGCTCGAGGTTTCAGAGTATGTACACCCTGGGTACCCCTCCTGATGAACTAGGAAGCAGGCTTTCTGATACATATTTTAGCGACGATATCCTCCGCGCCGTGAAATCGCTCGAGCCCCTCGGCTCCGGGTTCAGCATCATCCGCGTCGGCAGCAAGCAGTACATCCGGTCGATCCCCAAGGAGCTCAACACGGACCAGGCGACCGTGCTCGAAGTGATCCAGGTCCTGGGCTACGTCACCGTGTCGATGTTGGAAGCGAATCTGAACTGGGAGAAGGCTCGAGCCCAGACTGTCATCGACGACCTGCTGGCGGACGGGCTGGTCTGGCTGGATGCCCAGTGCGAGGAGAACGAATACTGGTCCCCTCAGAACCTGCTCGATGATAGCGGGTGAAGATCTATTCACTCAGCAAAAATCCAACGATCATCGGATACAGAGTCTGATCTGATTATCTTGAAGGTCGGAAGTCCCGATTACTATTGAAATCCCTCGCGCGAGAAGGTGCCAGCTGCTAAGAGCGGGAACGGGTCCATGAATCGGCGTTGAGGGCGGCCAAAGAATCAACTGTCCATGGATTCCCGGGAATCCTCCGATCCGAGACGATCTCTCGACCCCTTCGAGTGTTGATGGGGCTGAGACTGAAGCGACTGCAATAAGGATATATGGATTCTCAGCGCGAGAAGCCATCTCCTTTCGATACGGTGTTTGCGTCTAACTCTGAGCCTCCAGTTTCCTCCTGCATTGACAATACCCTATGCTACGCAGTGGGGATGGCGCTGGAGAGGACTATAAACGTGAAGTTCTTGTGTATATTTTCTACAGACCCGAAACCATCAGTATATAGGTGCTTAAAACTACTACTGCCATGCACATAAAAACGAAATATGCCTAGGATGCAATACAATTTCTATTCGCAGAGCTCCGTATTGTAGACAACAGGCGCCGTGAATGTTGATAAACAAGAAATAAACTGGAAGATATCTAGCCCGATTCCAGGACCACGATCTCCCCACCCAGCAATTGCATTGCAGTCAGCCTTTTGCACAGAATTCACTTTTATTTTTTTTCTTTTTCATTCCATTTCTAAACATGAACATTATCTGCGAAAGGTATACAAGGCATGATCAGATTAACAGATGCGCCAAACTCACCACATTCGGACGGGGACGTGGATCTTGTGCATCTGAGACTCCAGAGGGAAAATGAGAACAGCATGAAAGATATAGAATGCCCATTACAACGTTAACTCGATCTAAGCCTTGATTGCACCACCCAATGCACCACCGCTGAACGCCTGTCCACCGGGTCTCCGTTGCTGACCACCCGGCAGCCTCGGTCCACCGCGCGTCTGTCCAGCACGTCCAGGACCACGGCCGCCACGGGCGGCCTGATCGCGCTGGAAGGCGTTGGCCATGCCCTGCGTGCGCTGCTCGAGGGTCTTCTCGTTCTGCTCGAGCAGGGCCATGGCCTTGTCGGCAAGGGTGACGATCTGGGACTGGAGACGAGAGAGTTCGACGCCCTTGCGGAAGACGATCGCGCCGTTGACCTGGTCCAGCGCAGCCGCGAGCTCCTCGTGAGAGATCATGCGGCTAACGATGGCAGCGATCTTCTTCTCGGGAAGCTCGAACATGTTGGACAGCGTTGCGATGGAGAGAGTGTCGTAGAAAGGAGCGTAGGTGAAGAGGTAGGTCCGCAGGCCTTCCTCCTGGATCTGTTGTGTCAGCATCTCCTTGATCTTGTCGGGATGCGGCATCAGATCCCAGATCTTGATCGAGGTCAGTAGCGACGCGGCCTTCTTCCAATCACCCGCAGCGAGGAATTTGGCACTCATGATGACACCATCACGTGTGTTCTCGGGGGGCCCGGTGAAGACCTGTCGCTCGTTGTAGTCGAGCATGCGGCGGAACGTCTTCGAAATGACACGGCGCTTCATTTCGGGAGAAGACGATGTTTGAGCCATCAGCGGGACCTCAAGGAACATGCTCGACGTGAGGTAGATGCATTCCAGCAACTCAAGGTTAATGTGCATGTGGAAGGGGAGCTGGCGTTGCCGCTCGAGTCTTTCCTGCTCAGGCGTAACGGATGAGTACCGCTGGAGGATGATTCCCTGGGCCAGCAGTTCCTTCTGCCTTCCGCTGCCACACACTTCGGAGAGCGTGTTCTGAGCCTCGTAGATAAGTCCGGCGCGGAACGCGCAGAGGCCAATTTGGACCAGGGTCCTGTTGAAGAGGATCTGGGTGCCAACGTCGAAGTTGGAGATGTTCTCCGTGAGGTGAGACATGAGCATCAGGTCACGGGCACGGTAGTAATTGTCGTGGAGGGCGAGGAAGTAGATCTGGCACAGCATGGCACGGGCCCTGATGATGCCGTCGCTGTACTTGAAGAGGTAGTTGCAGAGGGTCTGGACAAGGGCTGGCACGTCGGTGCCGTTGCCACGGGGAGTGATGGTCGAGTTGAGGCCCGAGGGGATCGCCTTCCACGTAGCATCCTCCAGGATGGTAATGACCTGAGAAGGCTTGAAGTAGACGTGCTCCAGCCGCCTCATGACCACTCGGTTGATGCTGTCCTGTCGAAGGTCACTCTTGTCGGTCTTTCCGAGCTCCTCGACATAGAGCTGTGCCCGGACGAGGTTGTTGTACAGCTGCTGCTCGTCGCTCAGCCTCTCAATATATTCGGCAGTGTGAGGGTCGATGTTCTGCAGAGATCGGGTGAGCTCATCGTCCAGCCTCTCAACGAACGAGACGATGCTTCCAGGTATGCGGAGGACCTCGCCCGGTGCGAGCTGAGGCTGCTTCTCATCATCTTCCCATTCCTCCGCCCCCTCGCAGACGACATAGTTGCGGTTTTCCTCGAGAATGGACAGCAACGTCGAGAACTCGCGTTCAGCGAGCTTCCACTGCTCGGTGCTCATGTACGTAGCGGCCGAGGTAGACGTAAGATCGAAGCGGGTAGCGATGAGGGTCAGATAGATGCGGATGCGCTGGTAGGGGGTCTGAGCAACCTCCAACAGCCTTTCCATGGTCCGGATCTGCTCGAGACGGTCGGTGTTCTTCTTTCCTCTCGACTCGATGATGATCCGGAGGTGTTTGAGGATGCTCTCTGGAGTGTACTGCAGCGCCTTGCCGCCGCGGCCAACGGTTGCGAAACCCTCCTCTTCTTCTGCGGGAGCCTCGAGGCGATCCAGACGGCTGGGCTTTGGCCGTATGAACGCCGCGGCTTCGGCGGCAGCAGCAGCGGCATCCTCTTCCTCATCGCTCTCCATGTAATCTTCCTTGTTGTTCCGATATTTCTCGATCTCGGCGGCGTATTCTTTGTTGTTCTTCTTGATGCGCTGCTTCACCGCATTGAAGCCCTTGGCATTGCTGGCGTTCATCTTCTTCGTCGTCGCCTTCTGCTTGGTGATCGTCTCATTCAGGAAGTCCTCCAGATCCGCAATGGTCTTGATGTAGATCTTGGGAGTCGGTCCCGTCTGGTTGATCTTGACGATCTGCCGGTTCAGCTTGTCAAACTCTGCAGGCAAAGTCAGTACATGTTCACCTCCCTCTCTCTCATCTCCAGACAAGGCCAAACTCACCTGTTGAGATGACTGCCCAGTCGTTGATCTTCATGGCATTTTCGATCAACCGGACGGTGTTTTCGAGCTCCTCGAGTCGCTTATCCTTGGCACTCTTGACGACGGTGACTCTATCCTCATCCTCACTCTCCTCGCTCTCCGAGACATCCCTCATGAATCGACTGGCACCTGTCCGCCCAGCGGTCTCCTCCTCAGAGGACTCCTCCTCGGAGGACTCCTCCTCCTCACTGGACTCTTCCTCAGACAGTTCTTCCTCATCGCGATCGCTGTAGAGCTCCTCCTCGTCGGAGGTGGTCGACTCGCTGTCGCTGGCGCCACCGTGGAAGAAGCGAGACATCTTGGCTGTGTTGGTCGGCTTTCGCGAAACGCTGCGGGCTGTAAACTGGTCTGAAACGAAGAGGCTGCTCGTTATTGCAGACGATGGTCTTCGCAGACGCGCTGCGCAAGCGGGAGTTGGAGTAAGAGAGAATTTACCCCTCGGACCGTTGGCTCTGCCTGGGTTCAAATTCAGCACGGCGGTTGTGAGGGTTCTGAGCCGCAGTGGGTTGGTCCGCACGAGCCACACACGAAATTTAAGCGAGGTGGCGCTTAGCCTGATTCGTCGACCCGGCTCCGTCCGTGCAGGGCGGGGAGCGCTGTGTGGCGACTCTCCAGACGTCGCTGGCGAGCTAATCGGTGGTCTACAGATCCAGGCAGAGGGGCTCCAGTGGAAGACGGAGGGGTATAAAGGGAGTCCGTATATTTATTGTGGCGTTTCCTACATCGTTTTTACTCTTGCTCACGCGTCCGACAAATGAAACAAGCGGGCAGCGATCTCACAGGGAAGCAGGTACGCAATACTATGATGCACCACCAGGAGCAACAACGGATGTTGAAAAAAACATCTTTCCAAGTACGCCGGCGCTATGCCAAAAAGACACAGACATACGAGGGAAGAAATCAGATCCGAAGGGAGTTAAAGCAAGAATGAGCATTCGAAGGTAGAGCAAAGTATGGCCAAGGAGAGACAGAATTCTCATGTCCGTAGAACCTTCGCATGGAGAGAAGACGGGTCAACCCACACTCGCACATTCCATACATTCTTTGCCAAAGGCAGGGTCGTCATATAACATATAGCATCCATTCCAGCCGTCCTACACGGTTTCTCCCATCCACGTATCGCCTCTTGCCGAGCCAGATCGCCTCTCTCAAGTAAGCGGCGCGAGAGTTCCGACGGGTCTACCGTCTGGGGAAAGGGTATAGAAGGCCGCTGTTATGTCGTTCGCGGGTCGTAGCCTTCTGGACAAGAGGGGGGGGGGGGGGGGGGGGGGGGGGGGGGGGGGGGGGGGGGCGGAACGGATTGCAAAGAAGGGCTGTATCGAGCAAGAACCCAAATACTGATAGATGTGATTTGGTGTAGCTCTGCGTTAACCTCCTCAGAGGAACGCACCTGGAGCATTTCCTTGCTCGAAATGGAGACAGTCTAGCATTTCACGCACATTCCATCATTTTATAACATAGCCGTCCGGACTTTGAGAGCTCAATGCCACTGGTTGTGGTTCATGAACCCCTCACCGAGTGCCCCATCCTCAAGCGTACGAATAAAGTCCCTATTCCGATGTCCTGCACCTGCACGGCTACCGCGTCGCCTTCCGCTGGCAGCGCTAGATTCACCGTAGCTATCAGGCGGCGGCGGATAATACGCCGGGCTGGGTTGCAACCGGATGGGCGCATTGGGATCAAGGTGACTGGCGACTCGTTGGATGCTCGCAGGGACTCCCCCTTGCTGTTGATCCATCGTGGCGGCCCGCTGGCGGCCCGCTCTCGTCGTCGCTTGTTGGTAAAGACTCTGCTGAGAGGGAGCATACTGCGACTGAGGCATCTGGCCATGCATCACACCCATCTGGTGACCATATCCTGGTGGCTGCGATGGGTAGGGTGGTGGTGGTGGTGCACCTTGTTGGTGGCCGGGATACATCCCGTTATACATAGGAGGCGGTTGGTTGTGAGACGGCGAGTGATACTGGTTCACCTGCATCGCATATGCGGACTGCGCAGACTGCGCCTGCTGTGCGGCCTGTGCGGCCTGTGCGGCTTGCTGAGCCTGTTGAGCCCTCTGTCTACACGCAGCCTCCGCCTGCTGTTGCTGCTGGAGCCCAGGTGCAGGAGTCTTGTTCAGATTTGCATATTTCAGATTCATCGGTGGTACGAACGGTTGGGTAAACTTCTGCTGTGTGATGAAGGGGTGAAGTTTGGCCTGCTGTGGCGACCACCGTTCGAGTGGATTTATTTGTAGCAATCCGCGGACAAAGTCAATAAATGCCACCCGGTTGTTCAGCTCTGTAGCTATGTTAGACACCATCAAGTAGAAGGAGAGTAGGGCCAACTTACCTCTCTCAATCTCTGCCGGTTTCATGTTCTTTCTCGGCATCGCATAGCCTCGAATGATCTCGTCCAACGTTGACGCCTGGAAATACTTCTTGCTCGGCTGTTCCTTCACGTTATGTTCACGGGAGTACTGTTCTATACTCTTCAGGCGATATGTCTTCCTACCAAACTCATCTGTTGTTTTCTCGAAGAACTCGCCAGCTTGTTTGCCCATTTCCAGCATCCACTGTGGGGGCATGCCGAGCATCTCCACTATGCGGCACACCTGGTTATATTCAGAAGAACCAGGGAAGAGCGGAAGGCCGAGGAACAGTTCGACTACAATGCAGCCAAGAGACCACATGTCGATGGCCGAAGTGTATCTGAACATGTCAAAGTAAGTCCATGTTTGGGTATAAGGAAGGCGGGTACATACGGCAAGCCTAGGAGAACCTCTGGCGACCGGTAGAACCTCGACTGGATATAGGTGTAGACAGTCTGTCGTTCATCGCACGCGGACCCAAAATCAATGATTTTGATTATGGGACTCTCCAGACTATTCGCGACGCCATTAATAATGTGCTCAAAGGTTTTCAGCAAGAATGGAGGGTGGCTCACTTCTTCAGCAAAATATTCTCCGGCTTCAGGTCGCAATGTATTAAGCGGGCCTTGTTCAGGAGGGCCAGCCCATTCAGCAACTGCTGCGCGAAAACACGGACCAACGTCGTGCTCAATCCTCGGAACTGATTCTGTTTGATGAGTTCGTAGAGGTTCACGCTGAGCAGTTCAAATACTAGACACAGATGTTGTCTGTGTATGAAGGTATCTTTCAGACGAAGGAGGTGGTGATCATCATTCTTGTCGAACTTGCTGTTGAGCTATATGGAGTCGTAAGCAAGTACACAAGCCGAACGGACCGGGCCAGAGCATACCAAATCCAAAACGGAGACTTCCATCATGCTTTGGTTGAAGTACGCAGTTCTGTTCTTGACAACTTTCACGGCCACGACTTCCTGTGTCCTTAGGTTCTGGCATTTCACGACTTGGCCAAAGGTTCCTTGGCCAAGTACGTCGAGGATGAGATATCGGTTTCTTGATGTGTCAGCACGCTTGCGCTCAACTCGTTTGAGGGGGGTTGTCCATACTTGTGACCAGCTTCCTCGCTACCGAGGATATCGTTCACGTAAAGAATGTAGTCGCTGTCTTCATTGTCATAGCCATCGTTCTTGACGCCTTTACTGGGTTTCGTCAATACGCGCCTCGGATTCCTCGACGATTCATATTTGAATGAGGGGTTGCATATCCGATAAGTCGCCGGAAGGTGGGTTGTCAGAGCTTGTACAGGCTGGGGCGGCGTTAATCCAGGCTTCGCCAATGTCCATAACCAGGAGAACTTACGCTGATGAATCCTCCTTCTGGGTTGGCACGTCTATAGGGAGGCTGCGCGTTAATCCTCGGCTTAAGTTCCTGGGTAGACTTGAGTCTCTGAAATTTAGGTACCGGACCGCGTCCTGGGGCTGGCTTTTGCGTCGTATTGTGCTGGGAAGCAGGCCGTGGTGACTTCGCGTCCTGTCCGAACGCAGTGCCAAGCTGAGCGCCCGCAGACTGCGGATAGTATTGGTCCGGGCTCATCTCCGTGGGCTGTAGAGGAGGGAGCCGAGGAGGTCGTGAAGCTGCTGCAATAACCACTGGTCAGCCGTGAAATCGGGAAGCAGCTCGAGAAGGAAGAGGAGGGGGAAAACTTACATGGAGGCGACTGATACGCCTGGGGAGGCGACGCGTAATTATTTGTCCTCGTCGGCGACTGTCGAGAATTGTTCGCAGCGGGGGGAGGTGCACCATATGAGTTCTGAGACTTTCCGGGGCTTGCGTTGTAGGGCCGGGAGGGGGATAGGACGTTCATCGGCGAGTATTTGCGTGCCGCGGAGGACTCTTCGCTCGCGAGGTACTGGGACGACGCTCGACTGTGGTGACTGGGCCTGACGGGATATTTCGACCGGTTGTATGGGTCCGCATCCTCCATGGGCGTGTCCGCATCGGTGACATAATCTCGACCGCGTGGCGTCGCCGCCGGGGACGATGCCATGGAAACCGCTTTGGAATTCGAGCCCATGGCGGGCGCTTTTGCGGCTGCAGTGGGTGTCTGGTAGGTCTCGTATGTGTATCCCGCCGGCGGTTGAGACTGCTGTGGCTGCGCGCCGTACTTGGCGTTCAGCTGTGGGGGATGGGATGCCAGCCCATTGTTAAACTGCGGCGGACGTCCCATCGAGGGGTCCTGGTAGGCCTGCCACTGCGGATCCATGTCTGGCGCTCACTGTCCCTCCACCTTCATCGGGATTCCAGCTCGAAGGAGGAGATGGAAGGTCGCGAAGACGGTCGCCGGCGTCGCCGTTCGCCGTCGACAGCGAACGAGCACCGCGATCGGGGTATGTCGCGGGCCGAGAGAGGTCGACAAGACGACACAGGCACGTAGCGCAGACTCAAGGGTGGGGAAGGGACTCGGACAGAGAAACGACGTCAGACGCAACTGCGGGACGGAGAGGAAGGAGAGGAATTGCTGCTAGTGAGGAGTCGCGCAGGGCCTCATCATCTAGCGACCTACTGCTCGTTGCGCTGGCTCGACGAGTTGGGCTGCGGTGCACCGGGGGTGGGAGTGCAGCTGCGATGAGAAGGTTGGGTGCGGCGCAGCAGCCAATATCAACCCAGGCGGGAGGCAGACAGGCTGGTCTCGTCCCAAGGGAGCCGCTGCACGCTGGAATCCGGGGAGCAGAGGCGCGACAGCAAGGGGAACGACAGGAGACAGTGTCCAGGTGGACGGAGCGTGGAGGAGAGAGAAGGAAGAAGCAGAGGTGGAGTCAGAGATAGGTGGTGGTGGAGGGAGGCCGACGCAGCAGGAGAGCTGGAGAGGGCGGAGCGGCGCCTCTCGAGGGCAGCGTTTGGCATCCAGCTGTCTCTCGTCCACGATCCGCTCTCCCGACCAGGCGTGAGGTTTCTGGCCTTCGGGCTTCTAGAGACCCCCTTAGATTGCTGAGGGGCTGGATGGAGAGCCAATGCACAGAGAGCTCCAAGAGATAGCCTCGCGACCGGGAAGATGATTAATTAATTAGAGGATCTCGCCTTTATGGAGGCGTTCCAGCCGTTTTCAGGTACGGGAGCATCGCACGCCCAGCTGCTCCGGCCCCGGTACCCCAATAATTGCAGGACGGGGCTGATAGAATCCGTCTCTTCGCCGCCGGCAGCGTCCGTCAGCACCAAATCACCCTGGCCCTTTTCGAGCAGGCAACGTCTGCAGCAGATTTACCTGCGTTCACCAGCCCATCCGCCATGATTTCTCGCGCTGTCTGGGCCTCCTAATCCTGATACCACGAATTACGTCGCTGCGGCCGCCAAGGCGCCTGGTCGAGCCGCTCAGCATGACGTTACGTGACATGACTAATACGGGGCAAGGCGGTGAGGCCGGCTGCCTCCCATGGAAGGCTTTCTGCCGCTTTGTCATCCTCCGCCGGCTCGCCATCGCCGGTCCAGGTGGTAATATCAGATCTGGGCTGGTGGCCTGCGTGCAATCCCCTCGTATAGATTATTTTGGGACTGCGCACCCTTTTGATACGGGGATTGCTGCCTGATAGAATGCGCCGATCCCAGCCTGTCCGAACCCTCGTGGTTGCTTAAAGTGATCTCTGCAGAGACCTCATATTCGCCTCACCTCCGACCGAGGATCTACGCGCCACCATCCGCAAAAGAAAGCTGCCATAGACACGGGTAGATGCCAGCCTGAGGCATACTACATCCATATTCATCCAGGGAAAATTGAATTTGATTCCCCCCAGTCCTCTTACGCTACATGTTGGGGTAGTATCAATTGCGCAAGTGGTGTACCCGAAAATCAGAAACCCGCCAGTCCAACTCGTCAACTTCAACATTTACTTCTGAATCTCATATAAGTCATGGACGGAGGCGAGGATGAAGGCTTGGGAAGCCAAATCGCTTCCATCGGACCCAGGGACGATGAGGAACACAGTCAAATTCCAAATTCCACCGAGGGGGCAGCGCTCCCGGACAAAACAGGTATCCAGAGCGCGATAGAAGGCGCAGATGAGTCCAGCCGATTACGAGAACTTGATGCGCATATTCGTGACCAAGATGATCTCGAACGGGATATCGGACGTCAGGTACGAAGCACAGCTTTCAGGTTTCAAGGTGACAGCGGTTCTAACATCCATTCCAGGCCGACAGGCTGCTCATGGAGCAGGCTGACGAACGGGATAACAAGAGGCTAGAACGAACCCGTAACGAGAAACAGTATGTTGCTTTGCTTTGTTTTGCTCTGGAGCAGATAAGGGTGCTGACCCGTGGCTCAGGAAGCTTGAAGCGCAGATCTTAAAGTTGCACCAGCGCCTCTCACAGCCCATTGGCACGTCCGCTCGAGTCCGCGTACGCTCGGAGATCGAGCAGCTGGAATCGCGTATGTCCGCCCTCGAAGCCGATCTGGAAGACATCCAGAAGCGCATCGATGAACGGCACAAAGGACAAGAAGATGGCGCGCAGGCATCTGGAGCGGGACGGATGCCGAATGAGTCTCGAAGGGACTACCTCATCCGGACAGGGAAGATCACGCCGTTCTCAAAGATGAGCGCCGGGCCAAATGAGGGCCCTTTTGCGAACCTGCACGACGCCCTTATTGATGCGGAGGATGAGCGGGATGAGGCTGAGGCGCTTGAGGAGGCCAAAAAGAGATCAGCAGTCTCTCATCGTGATCTTAAGCTACCAGGTTTTGGATTTGATGAGGCTGTTGAGGAGGAACCGACAGAGGCTCTTACGCCTGAACGCCCACGGAAAAAGAGAAAGCTACAACCTAGCGCCGCCGCGACTGCGGAGGTTGTCAAGCCAGAGGAGCCAGATTCTGAGGCGAATGAAGAGTTGGCTTCAATAGACGAGGATGATTCTATGAGCTACGTGGACGTAGAGGAGGCCGAGGCCCTGTCAGAGGACGAGGAAGAATACATCTCGGACGAGAAACAAAAGAGGCCGGCAGGTAAAAAGAAGAAAGCTGCACTGTATGAGGATGTGGAAGACTTTCGTGGAGTCGATGACGGGAATGAGAAGTTGTACCAGTCTCGACTCCAGAAGTGGGTCAGTCGCAGAGCAGCTGCGCGAAAGAGGGCCCTCAGGGCTAAAAAAGAAGCTGTGGGAGACGAAGTCGAAGCTGAAGATCGCATGGATGAAAGTCAAGATCCCGCTCGGCAGGATGAGTGGTTCATGCCGCACCCGACAGTAGAAGATCTCGAGCTCGATGGAGGTTTTCGATTACCCGGTGACATCTATCCCTATCTGTTTGACTATCAAAAGACAGGTGTCCAGTGGCTTTGGGAATTGCACCAACAGCAAGTTGGAGGGATTATTGGGGACGAGATGGGGCTTGGCAAGACCATCCAAGTCATCTCCTTCCTTGCTGGTCTTCACTACAGCAAGAAGATGACCAAGCCTGTCATAGTTGTGTGCCCAGCAACCGTCATGAAGCAATGGGTCAACGAATTCCATCGATGGTGGCCTCCATTTCGTGTCTCCATTCTCCATACCTCTGGCAGTGGCATGGTAAATATCAAAAGTGAAAGCAGCAGGGAAGATGCGCTGGCCTCACAGATGTGGGACCCGTACCGCTCACAGGTCGTTCCAAAGGGACATAAGGCTGCGAAGAAGATTGTGAAGCGTGTGGTAGAAGAAGGGCACGTTCTCGTGACCACCTACTCCGGTCTGCAGACGTATTCCTCTCTTCTGATCCCTATTGACTGGGAATCTGCCATCCTCGATGAGGGACATAAGATTCGCAATCCGAACGCTGCCATTACGATATACTGCAAAGAGCTTCGCACCCCACATCGAATCATTCTTTCCGGGACCCCCATGCAGAACAACCTAACTGAGCTGTGGTCTCTATTTGATTTCGTCTTTCCGATGCGCCTGGGGACGCTGGTGAACTTTCGGAACCAATTCGAGATCCCAATTCGCCAAGGCGGGTATGCAAATGCATCGAACCTGCAGGTGCAGACAGCTGCAAAATGCGCAGAGACACTAAAGGACGCCATCAGTCCCTACCTCCTTCAGCGGTTCAAGATAGACGTGGCGGCAGACCTCCCGAAGAAGAGCGAGCAGGTGCTATTCTGCAAACTAACAAAGCTGCAGAGAAACGCGTACGAGGCGTTCCTCGGCTCGGAGGAGATGAAATCCATACTTAACGGCCGGAGGCAGGTTCTGTACGGGGTCGACATTCTACGCAAGATCTGCAACCATCCCGACCTCCAGAACCATAAGCTCCTATCCCGCAAGGCCAACTACGACTATGGCAGCGCAGCCAAATCGGGCAAGATGCAGGTCGTCAAAGCGTTGCTGGAACTGTGGAGGGATACGGGCCATAAAACGCTGCTGTTCGCGCAGCATCGCATCATGCTGGACATTCTTGAAAAATTCATCAAGTCCCTATCCGGGCTCAAGTATCGCAGGATGGATGGTGGCACACCCATCCATGTCCGCCAGACTATGGTTGACGAGTTCAACAACGACCCTAGCCTACACGTCTTCCTCCTCACCACAAAGGTTGGAGGCTTGGGTGTGAACCTCACTGGGGCTGACCGCGTCATCATATATGATCCGGACTGGAACCCTTCGACTGACGTCCAGGCTCGCGAACGAGCATGGAGATTGGGCCAGAAACGCGACGTCACCATCTATCGGCTGATGATGGCTGGCACCATCGAGGAGAAGATCTACCACCGCCAGATCTTCAAGCAGTTCCTCACCAATAAGATCCTCAAGGACCCGAAGCAGCGGCAGACTTTCCAGATGAGCGACTTGCACGATCTCTTCTCCCTTGGTGACGAGGGGCAAGGGCCGACGGAGACCAGCAAACTCTTCAAGGATGCGGAGGTCACTTACCAGGAGAAACGTGAACGCACGGACTCAAAGCCGGGAACGAACACCGCCGTTGAGAGCAATCCCTCTGACCTTCAAGAGCGGAAGGACATCAGCAAAGTCGTGGGGGTTGCCTCAATGGAGAAATACCAGGGCGATCAAGAAGACGAGAGCGAGAAGACGCCGTCTGGAGCTCCTAATTCAGAAGCTCGTATCATGGAAGGGATATTCTCCCGCTCTGGAGTCCACTCCGCTCTGGAGCACGACCAGATCATCAACGGCAAACGCGTCGTGAAAGCCGACCCCAAGATCATCGAGGCGGAAGCCAAAAGGGTCGCCGCGGAGGCCGCAGAAGAACTGCGCAAGGCCGGCGAAGCCGCAAAGTCAGTTCCAATCGGCACCCCAACCTGGACAGGCCAGTTCGGCATCGCTGGCAAACCCGAGGAGCCCGTCCGCCCTGCCTTTGGCGGAAGCAGCAGCAGTGCGCGCAGGGCCGGGGCGGGCCCATCCTCCGCCAGCATCCTCGCGAACCTCGCCAACCGCAGCGGCAGCAACAGCCCCGCCGGCACGACGCCTCGCTCGGCGACGCCCAGTGGCATCGACTTCATCACCATGATCCGCGACTTCATCATCGCGCACGGCGGGTTCGTGTACACGCAGATGCTGATCGACCACTTCAACCGCTTCTGTACGACGCCCCAGCGCTCCGCCGAGTTCAAGGAGATGCTGAAGATGATTGCGGTGCTGGAGAAGGGAGGCCGGAATGGCAGGGGCAGGTGGTCGTTGAAGCCGGAATACGCGAAGAGGAAGTAGGATATATGTAACATGCCGTTTTCTTTTTCTTTTTCTTACATACCAGGAAGATAATCTATACAGCCGTGCCAATTTCTTTCTGGTCTAGTCTACAGTCTTCGTCTTTGGCGTTTTGGGGAGGGACCATGGCATCATTTGGCATCATGATAGGACAGACAGGGAAAGGAGGGTCGGGATCTCGGTGTGGCATGCGTGGCACGTTATTGATACCAACCTTTATGCAGAATCATTTTAGTAGTATATAATTTCGATCTGTTCATGATTGAAAAATAGTTGTGAATGCGCTCTATATAGTAGCAGGTAGGCAGGTAGCTACCGTGCTATACATTTGGCATGAATGGATATCCAACTTCAGGGAATGCCATGCCTTCTGTGCATCGCAAGCGGCTTGTTGACATATGATACGGCTCTGAATTGATCACTTGGGTAATATCATGGTGTACTACTGTATGTATGTATGTCCGATGCACGTTTAAATTCCCAAACCAATAACATCTAATACATATATTCACAGGTAGACATCTAACAGCACAGTTCCTTCCATTCTCCAAGGCCCTGCTGATCTATATAATATAAATCACGAATATCTCCACAATCACGAACTCTCAACTAACATGATAGCCCTCTTCAAAACCTCACGGTCATCCCGAAACGTCAACTTCTCCAGCGCTTCATCGTACGAGAAAAACTCGGCTCTGAAATCAGCCTCCTCCTCCTCCTCCTCCACATTGAAGACACAGACGCATCAGCAACATCCAGCGCAGCGATATGCCAAAAGATAACCTTCACATTCTTGCCTCCCTCTCCCTCTCCCTTCCCACCACCATTCATGTCCACACCCATCTCCCGAACAGTCATCGTAAAAGGCTCAACCAGATCCGGATAGACCCTTGCCTAATCCGCAACATCATGTTCCGCGTCAGGCTCCTCCTCCTCCTCTTCCGGAGGAGCCCGCGTGGACATGGTGACTGGCACCTGCGGAACCCGGTCTCCTCTCTCAGTTTCCTGAGGGCCGCGTCGGTTCGGGATTCGCCGCGGTTGCGGCGGCCCTTGGGGAGGAGCCATTCGTTGGTTGTGTTTGTGGGGTGGTGGATGAGGCAGACTTTTCTTGTGTTTGTCTTCGTTTCTTTTGGAGTTGTTTGTGTTTTTGATTGAGTTGATTGAGTTTGGGGGTTTGAGTTTGCGGGGAGAGGTCGAAGAGCACGGCGCCGCAGCTCTCGACGAATTGGTCGGAGGTGTATTGCGTGGTGGGGTATTTGGAGGCTGCCATTGTAGTAGATAGTACTCTTTTTGTCTGGTTTGGATGGTTTAATGGAGCAAGGTATGTATCTTCCGGGAAAGTATTTTTTTGGTCTCCTAGATTTGCCGGATATTCCAACAATAGATGTATTGTATGCGACGAGCATTCAGTAGCTCGAAAGAGCCGGCTTGGTTGCTCTCGCGGGAGGGAAATTCACAGCAACGCAAGGAAAAGTGACCAATGCAGGTAAACTGGAAGATGTATCGATGCGGAGACAGAATTGAAAGACGTAACAGAAAGACGAAATTATGTGCAGACCGATGGGAGCGAAAAAAAGGGCACAGCTGCCTATGAAGCTGAGATGATCACCGACTACAGCGTGTGGTTGCCTGTCGCTGCTGCGGCTGAGCACTAGCAAAGAGAAAATGGGAAATATTTACCAAGTACTCGATCAAGAACCTGCGCATACTTAGATAATGCCTTTCCTGTTAGTCATGTTATGTATGGAGTAGAATACTGAGTATCAATCGAACTGAATAGACATACTGTTAGAATCTTTTAGAGGGTTTCAACCTCTGAGCAGGTAGAACAGGACTGTGGAAAGCGGCTTTGTTCCCCATCTAGGTAGCACATCGTGCCGTTCAAGGAGCCTACCGCCAGTGATGGTGATGTCAAGACTTCCCGCGACAGACCTGGCCAAGACTGCCTAAGTCCCTAGGGAGGTGGCTAACTTCGATAATTTCGTGTTTAAAACCCGAGTAATCAAGTAATTGACTGCTTTTCTGTAATAAGAGCTTGTTTGTTTCTCAGAGATTGGATGGATCTGGATGGTCTTTTGGACATTGCGGGCCAAGTCAAATACTATCACCGTCAGTAAGTACCTAGCAAGGATCCAGATGCCGTGGCTTCCAATTTCCAGATTGAATTGGCTGGGATGTTTTAAACACCACAGCAGCGTGTCTAGATAAGGTAGAAGAGCGACAGGCGTAGAGGAATCTAGAGTCGAAAAGGTTCGCGAGGAAATGATTGCGGAATGGTTGTCAGTGGAGACTACCTTTGTATGCATACTGTACAATGAACTGAAGGCCTGATAAATAATTTCAATTGTCAGCCTGAATTCCTGCAAAAAAATATCAGTATTTTTCCATATCATTCGATTCCCGATGTAGACAGATGGGATGGGCTCTTTGAACATGGTTCCCACTGACAAATAACACTTCACATACATATATGGCTTGCTCCAGCTTGGCTCTAGACGGTTTACCCAGTCAGAATTGAGAGGCATGAGCTACAGATAACAGAAAAGAGACTGTCGAGTTTCCCCTCGTTTAGCTATATGAGGCTTATTTCGAGACGGTGGTCAGTACTCGAAGCTATGAAAGGTTGATTGCTACCTAAGTAAGCCTCTTAACATCAAGCTCAAATCAACTAAAGGAACTCTTGCTGCTGTTTGAAAAAAAAAAAAAAGTAATAATAACTGTCGCCTGATGGACGCCTTACCGGTTTTACTGTTTTCAGCGTTGTCTGTCCGTACAGAGTGAAAAGCTTCTGCATAAACTATTAGTTTTTCTGCATGTGTGGACCGTGGTTGAAGAGGCTGCAGCTGCGATGAGATTTGCGGAGAATATACCACTACTGTCCTATTTTAAGAAAACAAAAACATACTTTGCATGCAGGATACAGTTCTACTTATCCATGGTTGGTGGATGCAGCTACTGTTGCTATTATTATAAACGTCTTTCAGGTTCAGGTACGGCCTGAGCTGGCATCTCTGCCTGTCGTGTTCAGGTGCATAATTTAGGACCAAGTATATTTCAGAGTTATGTTCTCTTTGTATGATGCCAAGACTCAACAGTTCCATCCATCGCGGGTTCATCTTTGAACCGTGACGAAATAATAATACAAAAGCTGGCGCCTGGAGGTATCTCGATGGGTCAGGTGATGTCAGACCGGGAGGGGCCGGACGCTCTTGATCTTCCTTCGGACCGGCAAGGTTCCGTGTATCGATAGGGGCTGTGCTGCCATGTACTGTACGGAGTGCTCGGAGTCCGTAGCATATCATAGAACCAGATCGACACCTGACCCGTCCGCTTAAACTCGGTAACTGGGATTCATGAACCATGGGAAACACATGCACTCATTTTTTATGGGAACCAAACTTGAAGAATAGAAAGAGAGCAGTACCTAATAATAATAATGATAATAATAATAATAATCGGAACGTTGTCGCATCGATGACTCTGGAAAAAGCGAGGGGGTTCCCCGAACCTTTTCTTCCTTTTGGTAGTTGGTTCATGTGGGGTAAACTGGCCGGCCTCGGAACTTTGCATTCTACGGGCTCGCTTTTGCGTCTTTTGGCGATGATCATCCGGTCCTTCAAACACGCCGTCAGTCAGCACGCAGCACATACCTCCGTACATCGATGATCGATTGCTCGTTCCCGTCCTTGCCTGTCTTTGCAGGAGTCATTACTTGTGTATGTCTCATTTCGGATGCTCGACGCCGTCGGGTACGGATAAGTAAGCCTCATTTCAGTATGTACAGTACTTTGAACTTTATTGATAGCGACATTCACAAGTTTTTCTTTGTCCCGGAGAACCGTTTGTTGGGAACGAGCACCACTACAGTACACTACGAAGTTAGAAGGAGGTCTAGTGTGTAATCCTCAAAAAAAGATCGACAATCCCCCTCCCTGCGCTTTGATTCGGGGCGTTGCCGCTTATCGCATGTCTCACATTATGGTCTGGGGGACCGGCTCAGCAACCGATACTTCTTCGGGTTGGGATCATCGTGTGCCTGTGGGAACCTGCAGGCATCCATCCTTTTCTCCCTCTGTGAGTGGTGCAATGCTTTTTTGCCTTGTCGTTCACGATGGCAGGATCCATTAATATTACTGTACCTACGCGGTAGTTTCCAGGTACTGCGTGTGTTTTGCCCTGTAAGAATTTGGACCTGGGATTTGGGAGTCTTGAGCTTAAGCAGGCGGGCGATCAGATGATAGTCGGTTCCCTCGGCTCACTGCGTAGCTTAAGCTGCCATGAGGCTTGAGGCTTGAGCAGACGGAGATGCAACATTCTCTAGCCATATGCAGTATGGAGATTGCGATCCCGGTGCCCCAACCGGCGCAGGTGGACCGGTGGGGAAAGCCGGAGACGAGGAACAAAGCAGAGAAAGCAGCAAACAAGCGGCGGTGCAACGTCATAGGATCCAGGGAGAACCGGAGAGAAAAGCCTCATCTCTTCCGCGGAGACGACTACCATAGTACTATTACTACTTTGCTCCACTGTGGAGAGAACAGTAGCTTCGCGAAGCAGTAGGATCGAGGTACTTAAAGTCATCCAAGGTCCCCAAGCTGGTTGCTTGAGTACAAGCCCATAGCTCCTACTAATACTTAAATTTCTCGAGTGCCATCCCACATTCCTCTCGTCTGATCGATCATCAAGATCACCGAGCGAGCAATATTAGAAGTTAGCAAGCAGCAGCACCACCGCCATCCATCCTAACGATCCAATTCCACAGATACAACCATGCGCTTTAACATCCTCGCTGGCCTGGCCTTCCTGGCCTCCGCAGTGGCGGCCAACCCTATCCTGAAACCCCGTCAGGATTTCAACACCTCCCAACCATTCCACCTCAAGACCGCCGGTGCTTCCAACCCCGAGCACAATGACCTCTACGTCTACGGGTACCACACCGGTGCCGGGTTCAACGATGCCGTCCTCTCCTCTGATTCCTCGATTGCGAACAAGGCCATCTTGAACAACACCCGCGTGCAATTCCTCCTGGGCACGGACTTCCCTTGGGGATTCACCATGGGCGGTGCGACCAACTATGCTGGTGAGTCTTCTAGTTTTTACCGCCTCATTTGCCCTCGAGACCAAATACTGAGATTTCCTTTTGTAGCGTGGGAAATGGTGGAAATCGACACGGGATACGGTACTCAGGGTTTCTACATCGATGCGGGCTCCCTGCAGTGGAATGTCAGTGGATTCGGTGGCTGGGCTGGTAAGTCATGCTAACAATTGCCTATTTTTTCTACCCTCGATTGTTCGTTGCTAATATGGAACTCCGTCGATAGTGTGCGACTGGTGGCACAACGCTCCGCAGCTCTTCTGGCTCGTGGACTTCTACCACCCGCAGCTTCCCTCGAGCTGCAGCAAAGTTGACCTCAGAGCGGAGTACGTCGAGTCCTAGAGCAGTATCATAATCGCGGCGAGAAGCGGAGTGTCGACATGTCATTGGGTATTGAAACGACTCGTATGGATGACGAGCTCCGATGATGGATGAAAGGATATTACCGGGAATGGCTTAATGGGATGGATAATACGGGCTAATCATGTTGCTGTACCAGACTCATGTTTCTGTCGATATGATATGTGGTAATGGTAATAATAGTGAAATGGATAATGGCATTCTTTTTGGACTTGTTTAATGATATTATTGATATTTCGGAGCAACGTGACGTGGGGCGACTAGGAAAAAATTGCGTCAGCCGTCAATGATAACTCTGATCCGACGGGTGGTTACATTTCGCGAGGCGGTATCTGATGAAATGATAGTAAATCAATCGGAAGTCAGCCTAGCTAGGGTATTGCACATGCTTAGAACGCCCTTGAGGGGTCAAGAGATCGACCTGCGCATCTCCGCAGTGAACGTCAGCGGTCAAGAGGAACAGCGCCACGGTTCCAAGGGGATGGAGTGGCCGGTATGTTCTCATCGTCGTAGACCCAGCGCTGGAAGATGCGCGTTGCTTCTAAAGAGCAGTGTCCAGTGGCAACATAACGATGTGAGAATGGGAGTATCTCGTGGTCTTGGGCACGAAACATGGCTCGATTGCGGTTGGTCAGCCACGGTTCTTCGCGAACGCGGGCGACCGTGGGACCGCGTTTCATGGTTCTGGGGCTTCAGGAACAATGACGAACATGCCAGAAACCGGGGACATCGTCGTGAAGAGAGCAACTGGCTGCAGCAATTGTGAGAATTCAACTCCTCGATGGCATTATTCAGAGCTGTTGAGCGATCATTATCGGCATGCGCGCAGTCACCGTCTCCGATTCTCCGGCGTCCGAGACATCGCGGCACGCGCCTCCGGCCGGCGTGGGCCAAAAATAGGAGTCTCGCCACGGCCGGGGGATCTGAAGACAATCTGCGACTCGCGAACGCTCGTTTGTGGTTCTGTGGACGACTGCGCCGCCTCACGACTGGCTGGCGGCGCGCATACCGCAGCCAACAGGCTCGCTAAGAGTCATAGCAGGCCATCTCCGCGCATATCTAGTGGCCGATCGTGCGCTGCCGTCGGACGGAGGGAGCCACACAGGTCAACAAGGACCAACCCACAGCCGGAATCCGAGTCCTGAAGAAGACCAGGTGAGCTGCTAGGCTGGGAAAAGAGTACCGCTGCTTGTTCGCTCGCCTCTGGGGTCTTCCAAGCGGAGCAACGTCAACGCCGTCATCTTTCTCTCGATCGATCGTCCTCCACAACCGTCCGGCCTGGCAGGAGATTTTGAATTCCTTCGTTTGGTTCTCTTCGACAGTCACTCGCTTGGGCCCCTCAGTCATTGTCTTGCCTGTTGCTGGGAGCCGCTGTCGGTGGAATCCCATTTTGCTACGTCTGCATTGTTTCGTTTTGCCCAGGCCCCTCCCGATACGACTGCGTCTCGTCCAGTTCAACAGTATATCGCCTCTTTCTCTCGCTTTCTCGATCGACTAGATTCTGCTCGGTGGACGAGAGATATCGACAAGACTGCAGACCGTCTGGGAGGATCGTTGCAGGCTGACCTGACGCCCTGTGCTGAGGGCCGTCCCCTTCAAGCAGGCCTTTTCACGAGGATCCTGCTCCTTTGATTTCTCGTCACTCCTATTGCAATTCCATCCGCATCCGTCATGCGTTCGTTTACGTTCGTCAGCCTGCTGTGTACGCTGCTAGTTCTGGCTACGGTGTCGGCAGCATGGCCGTGGCCTCCATACTTCGGTGCCAGGACACACGGCATGATGCTTGGAAGACGGGCAGGTGGGTTGTGGACGACGTTGACTTATTGGCATCTCCGTCTTCTCAAGCTAACTGGGAAGCTTAGATAAATCTGAGACAACCGCTGCCGCCACCACCGCTACAAAAACAGACTCTGCAAAGGAGACAGGCACGGATACCGCTGCGGCAACGACTGCGACGGGAACAAATGCCGCAAAAGCAACGGGAAAGACAACGGCCACGGGCACGGCTACGGGTACGGCTACTGGGACCGGTACGAAAAAGAGTAGCGCGACTACCACGAGTATTAGTGTGGACCCTCGTCTTCCTCCCGGTGGAATCCAGATGATTACGCCGTCTGCCAACGCTGAGCCTTCCTACTACAAAATCGGCGAATACGTTACCTTCAAGTGGAACTACACATCCTTGATCGTGACGCCGTCCGCCGTTAACGTGGTTGCGTCCTGCAGCCTGAACAGCGAAATCTACACCATCTCGAGCAACATGAGTGTCAAGGAGACTGGGGCTGTCACCTGGGATACTGGGAAATACCAGGCCACAGCCACGGTTCCTCTGCTTACGGCGTCCTACACCTTGATCGTCTACGATGCCCAGAAGGCGATTACGGACGTCGCTTCCGCAGGACACCTCGGCACGACTAATCGGTACATCTTCGGGATGTACTCCCCGCAGCCATACACTCCGATGGGGAGCGGTGAGCATTTCCATATCCTTCCAGAAATACAATGCAGCGTGGGTGCTAATCATCAGGCAGACTGGCAATGTGCTACCTGCAGTGGTGCCATGTCGGACATTGAGCGCAACGCTCTGAAATTCGCGTTCGGGATGGTGACCATCACGGTTCTCTCGTTCACCTGGTTTGCGGGCGGTTTTGGCGCTTTCTCCACCTGATCCTTGAGACCCTGCCCCTTCTAACTCGGTGTACTCGCCTTAATATTAATTCACCGGCATATATTACTGTCTAGCTTTAGCATTGCGCTGGGAGTTAGATTCTGTCGTCGCATTCTGCTACTACCGTTTCTCTGTCACGATGTTTGGGACTTCCTTCTGATTGACAAAGGGTGAGTTTATGGCGTCTTGTAGTGATGTTTACCCTTCGGCATGTGTGTAATTCCTTGATCTCTGTTCATTCCGCTGTGGGAAACGAGACATCTGGTCAGCAGATACTATACTAGGATCTGATCGCATTGAAATCAATCGAGCTGACGGGAAAGAGAGAAAAGAAAAGAGGATAAAGGAATCTGTGTTCTTTTTCTGAACCGGGAGTATCAAGTCACCATACCGAGTCATGTCATCTAGATAAGATAATCCTTTAGCGGAAGTGAACTATATTTGACAAATTGATTTTACAAGATTGCTAAGCACGGTCCTCGTCCTCCTTTGGCAGGAAGCTGAAGCTTCTTTATTTTGCTGATAGCATATTCAGCTGGCACGTACACAAACTCCCAGGCCAGACGTCTTTGTCCTGCTAGCTACCTAATTTCTGCTTCTGCCTATCTATCCTTTCTTTGTCTTTGATTGCAGAGCTAGCGGTTCCAGTCCGGCAATTGCCATGTTTGCCCAGGATGAAATCATAATTCAAGGACGTCATCCAGCCATGAAAGCAAACAATGCATCCAGCTGCAGTTTCTATTCTATTATGCCTTCTCACTTCTTTTCTCCCAGTCTAATGGAGAAGGGATTTATTTGAAGAACATGCAACTTCCGACAGCTAGAGTGCTCATACATAGCTTTTTTGTCTGGACAAAGATTGAAAGGTACCTGAAAGTTCTGACAGCTGAGGCACTCCTATGTATCTTTTTCTGCCCTGAACAAGGATTGAAGAAAATCGGCAATTTCCAACCACTGGGGCATGCATACATACATTATTCCGGCTGAGCTAGAATTGAAGAATGTACAACTTCCGACATCCGGGGCACTTCTATGTACAGTACATTTTCCATCTGAACTTATAATTCACACACAAGAACCTACAACTTCCGATCCGGGGGTGCACCTAACACACCCTTTTCCCATTCAAAACCTATATACTTCAGGGTAGAATCCGCAACAACCCCCTCATCATATCCCACTGTTGTTCACCCGCATCTAGCCAAAATTACCGCGATGACCAGAAATAAAAAGTCACACGCAACCATGGCCAACATTAACTGCAGGTCAGCGCCGAGACTTTTCATGTCCGCAATGAAGGTTTGCCTTGCATTCCCCAGCGACTCATCCATTGCCGCGGGTTTACCCCTCGTCTCATGGTCCCTCCTTCACTTGCACCTACAAACACGCCTGAAGGTTGAACAACCAACAGGATTCTAGAGACAGACAGAACAGACTGATCACAGACCGTTGCAGCGTGACAAACAACTTGCTATACGCTATACTACAAGTCCAAGTTCCAGGCGCTGTCGATCTATCATCTATCTTATCGAGTCTATCTAATCGATCTTACCTGTTGGCTTCGAAGAAAGAAAGCCGTCGCAAAACTACCTGACGCACGGAGACACTCAGCAGTCGCGAAAGGACGCGCTAAGGGGTTTCTTTCGCTCTCCCCTTTTTTCGAGAAATAAGTAAACCCCCCTGACATTACCAATCTGAACAGGTTCGTCCCGTCCATTCCCATTCCCATCCATCCCATATTTCTGTTCATATGCGCAGAAGAACCCGCTTCGAAAAGCAACCTTAACTAACAAACCAAGAATTCCCAAGCAAAAAAAAGGAACAGTTCCACAAAATACGAGTGCCTACAAAGCCAACAGCAATAACCGAAAAAAAGAAAAAGAAAAAAGAAACAATGTCGGTGACCAGACCCCGCAACTGGAACATCGTGCATGACATCTTCCTCATCTCGTTCGCGGACCTCGAGGAGGACCCGCGCGCCATCGCGCTTCTCCTCGAGAGCCACTTCCCCACGTTGCACCGGGTGAGCGCCACGTGGATCGTGGTCAGACTTTCGGAACTTGGGTTTCTCCAGGTGAACACGTTCTGATTCTCGTCTTTATTTTAGCTGGTTTAATTTTTTTCGGGGTTTCGGGGGTTTGGGGAGTCCAGGGCGCGAGAGGACGGAATGGAATGGGATGGGGCTGGGTTTTCTTTTCTTTTTTTTTGCTTTTCTTTTTTTCTTGTTCTTTTTTGATTTTTAATTTCTGTGATTCAGTGAGATACCAACAGGGATATCTAGGCGTCAGGGGGATGTGGAAATTGCTTTCCTGAATATATGTAGTGGATAATTTACAACTCCACTCAATTTGACAGTCCAGAACCTGTCTGGTCTTGTGACTGGTCAGTTCTGGACTGTCCAAATTTGACGCTCTTTCTTCTCTTTTCTTCTGCCGCTCCCATGTTAAAAAAACCCCCAGGAGTCCTCCATCTACAAAAATGTGAGTAGTAACCAGACAGTAAAGGGAAAAAAAGATGTCTGTAGAAACAACTGCAGCGAACCCCTGTATACTCATACTCGCTTGGATGTTCTGTTTCCGGTAGTTGAGAAAGAGATACTGCGGCGGACCCTGCATGCTTATATTGGTATGTTCATTTGGATATCTTACCCTGGTATCTCAGGAAACATGAATGCTCTGGCGGATCCCGCTGTGTACTCAACTTCTGCATCCATGTATCGTACTCCATGCACTGCTCTTGCATAAAGGTACACCAAACAATAATGTCCAGTGATCAGTCATTCAAGAGGACGCTGTTATACCTTATCTAAACCACACCGCTTTAATTTATACAGAAGAAGAAAAGAGAGAACAACGTGTCTAGTCACACTACTGGGTTAGGTTACAGTACTTCTATATCTAAATACATACATATGCCCAGCACAATAAATACACGATTATCAAAAACTGGACTAGATCTGCATACATATGTAGGTATGCGTGTCCACTTACCTTATATAGGTAGACATAAAATCGGTTTGCCTGTCTGGGCTGAGGTTGTTTGTCAAGTCAAACTGGAACCGAACGTTTGGCAACAAAAGCTGACTTTTTGCCCATCGCAGATGAATGACTATGTCAGGCAGGACGCGACCACAAGGAACAGTTAAACCGAATTTTTTTTCTTTTTTTCTTTCTGTTTGATTTTGAATGTTTTATACCATCCTGTGGGGATTGATGGCTTGATGGATGGATGGATTGATGGGTGGATCGCTCGTAACGACAGAGCATGTAGCTGTAACGGGGACAGTACATGTACAGTACATAGATAGGTATCTATCTAATGCAGGGCAAGTCCGCATGGATGTGGCTACCTCAGATGTCTACGTCGGTTCAATCTTTCGGAGGGCTAAAGGGCAGCTGGCTTATGTCTACGTTCCATGTTGGATGTTTTCCTACGACCAGGCTACCTATCGCAACGTGTTGGGTCGGGCTGAACCGGTTTCTCGCTGCCCTGACTGGAATTGAGATGTGCCTGTCGAGTTGAGCATGCTTTGTTCTCTTGCCTTGCTTTGTCCTTCTTGACGCGCTTGCTTGACGTGCTGCTTGCTTGGCAAGGTTTTTTTGCGATGCATTGCTCAGTGCTTGTCTTGCCCTCATCAGTTCTGTTGGTGGCAGGGCGAGTAGGCAGGTGAATGGAGGATTGATTGCTAGAGATGAGGGGTGGATGCAGGAATAACAATGACAGGTGCAGATGCAGGAGATGATTACAAGCGGGCCTTGGAACATTACAGGGAACAAATGACAATAGTATATAAAAGCAATATCCGTCCATTTGCGCCTTGTCCTCACCTTTACTTCTATGATATCAAAAACAAACGCCAGCACTACTATTTGCTCAACGAAAGACGACAAAGACCAGACGAGATCCCTATAACCGAGAAGCGGCCGCCAGACCATGGCTCCCCCATCGCAGCGCATCACAGGTTGGATCTGGCCCAAAGACCCTCGTCCGGGGAATCCACCACGATGGCCACGTCGCTGGCGCCTCTTCGATGTCCTCACCAATAAGGGACCAGACATTTTCGTCGGAACGATCGACAGTCCTAGCGCTACACCCCACACGCCTCGATGGTCTCGCTGGCAGGACGTGTATGGTCAACCGAACGATGGCGATGAGGAGACGTTATCTCCGTTCTTCTGGGCCGATCGCGGCTTAAAGAGGTACGACTTCAGAACAAGAACATATCAGATTCCAGACCGGGGAACGTGGAGCCGCGTCGAGTATTGTGATGGCGGAAGAGACGGAGCGTTGGGAAGAAAAGGAGATATGGTGCACGAGATTCCATTGAGGTATTGGGACTGGACCGGTAACGAATATCCGGCTTGGATGTGGCATGATAGGATCTACGGCGCGCATGATGATCACGGAGTCTGAGATGCAGCAGCATGGAGGTTTGCGGGTCTGATCGAAAGAATTTCTCTAAGGTGTGAGGAGAGAGGTGGTTCAAGCGCAGTCTTGGTGATAAGCTTCCCAGGATAATATTTTCTTGCCATCAGGAGATTCGATGGTCTTTGGCCGGCGAATCGTTGGCAGTTGTGCGGTGTTGTCTGTCATCTTGTCACACTTCACGCAGCGCGTTTGCTTGACTTCCGAATAAGAACATATCATATCCTATAATGTACCACAGTCAGTATCAGGAGGGTTATTATGCGGGTAGTGAGTAGTGGCCTGAGTAGCAACGGCCTACCAGTAGATATTCAAGGTCCCATTTTCGGGGGCGCGAATTTAGACAGATCAAGATCCCAGTCTCGAGCTTCGTCTTCGGCTTTCCGGGATACTGTTTATTCGAGACTCGCCATTCAGAGGCTCCCTTGCCGTCCTGTCCGTCTACTTCCTGGATATCGAACGCCATTCCAGCCTTCAAGAGGACCACGGTGATCACGGTTTCGTTCTTGCTCAGCAGGATCCGTACTCCGGGTAAGCCTTTCTGTCGGAAGGACTCAACGATACCCTTCCAGCCTCCTTCTGCCAACCGAGTCCGTAATCTCTCCTGCTCTTCTGCATCCTTCTGGCGTCGTTCCTCTTTTATTCGTTCTTCTTTGTCCAGTTCTTCCAGAAGAACATTGTAGTCCCGCTCCCACACCCCAGTGGGCTGCGGATAGTCGCCATCACACTCCTTCATCTTCTCCTCCAACCGATCCCAGATGACTTTCATCTCCGGACTTTGCCACATGGCCTTGAATTCCTCAACTTCGGCGACACCATCGCGCACTGCTTGGGATAGCTGTTCACATAGGATCTCCGGGGTTTTCGGCACCGGCCTACCTGGGCCTGCCTTCTGCGGATTCACAATTGGTATCAGAGGCGCCAGGAGACGATCCGGAAGCAAGGTCCGGAGTTGATGAATCTGATTGTGAGTCAGCATATACTGCTGGGTTGGGGTACTATGCGAAGTGTATCAGTGTGCCATATCATATGAAGACTCACTTTTGCTTCTAGCTCCTGCAGCTTCCACAACGACTTCACGATTTGTCTTTCTGAATCCCATATCTTGCTAGTTGAATCGAGGGTTTCTTTGCTTTCTTTACTGCCACTGGGATTTTCACTATTGGCGCTCGTTGCTTGGGCGGTTGCAGATGGGCCGGGAGTTGGGCCGCCAGTAGATGGCTGATTGGCCATCGTCGCAAAGAAAATGGGTAAGATTAAAGGAATACAAAACTGAACAGTCTGAAAGTAGAACCCTGGCTGGACAAGCCTCGAGCCAACGTCAAAATGTTGGAGTCTTCACAGGGCGACAACACGCCAAGATTGGTTCTCGAAAAAAAAGAGAAAATCCGGTTTAAAATGAAAAAGAGATAACTGGCCCCGAGAGAAGTGCCAGTACAGCCTGTGGCTCTCACTCCCAGGTTTAACAGCCTGCGATGGATGAGGCGGCGAGAACTTGCAAACCAGTCCGGAGGGTTGTCGACCACGGACTGGTCCAGCTCATCCAATCATGACTTAAAGAAAAGCTTGCAACGATATTATATGATCCTACCAGAAATGGATTGGGAGACGGAAGTGACGAGCAGTCAAGGAGTGAACTTTGGCGTTGTTTCCCGTGCTCTGGATGTGGCTGGGTAGATCTATGCGCCACACTTAGATAGTCACGTGTGGCTGTGCTTCCATAGAGCCGGATCCCGGCAGCCCACAAGCTGGTCTTCCACCGCATAGCATGGCTGTTTTATATATACGGTTCTCCGAATGGCAGCTATTATTTGATATTAGGAGACAGCTGGGTATGTAGGGAGAAGCTGGGATGTTCAGTCTGTCAGCTCCCGTCTCCTTCCCCTGCTCCCCGCTACCATGTCGGCCGCTGTTCTTTCATGATATCTGAAGCACTGTGGTCCAGAAGACCTCTGATCAAGCTATGATGTTCAGTTTTATTCTCCACTTGCTACTATTATTCTCTTTGATTGCCTGATACATGCTCTCCTTATACAGTGCATCCCTTGTATGGTCTGACTTTTTGCCTCTGAATTTCTTTTCTACCATTTGTCCGATTCTCCACCAATAAATCAGAGCAGGTGATTTGGCCCTTTGACTGCTTTGTATTCTAAAATGTTCCATGTCATGTGACGGTACTCTTTGAGACTAATCGCTGGGTGCAGAGGGGTTTGTCCTTATATCGGCCTAGATTCCCCTCTCAGAAAATCGGGGCTGTCATTGATTAAACGACTAATAAGATAAGATTGAAGCTTCATCAACTGCTTTATCTCTGTCATAACTAGCTGAAACTGTGATGTGTTTGTTATCAATCAGTTCCGCCCGCAGCGACCCGGTTTTCAGGTTCTGGAGAGCGAATTATACGAAGATTTTCAACAAACAGCGACAGACAGCCTCACTCACAAGAAAGAAGCTACCGCAAGGTATAGTTACGCGTGTGCATCAATATGGTTCCCATTGAAATTGCCATCGGTTTACTCGTCCACCCGACTGTCTACTCCGCTTCTGCAAGGCCAAAAAATATCCGCAGGGAGCAGCAGTTAGAAAAGGCTAAATTGTCGACTCCACAGAGCTTACTGCATTTCTAAATAAGTCGACGAGATGCTTCTAGATCTCCCAAAGTTGCCTAGAATGCATCGATGCTATATGCAGGGGCTCGCCGCTCCCACGATGCCGGAGTTGTCTGCAGCTTACGTTCTGACGTCAGTTGGGATGTATAATCCAACTAGGTCTCACCACTAATACCCCATAAAGCAGTTACCAATAACAGTTACTCAGGTGCGACAGACGAGATATGTCTGGAGCACAATTAGACAGCGCAGCGGTGAGTGGAAATTCCGAGGTGTACGCCATGCCGAATGTTCAGTAATCATCAAACTTAGTGACGTACAGACCGAGGGCTTTCGAAAAGCAGCTCCATAGAGATTACTATGCTCCCCTCGGCGGAGTTACGAATGATGGAACTTTAACAATTAAATAATATTTATGAAGGGCTTAAACGGTACAACACATGTAAAAATAGTCTTTCTTGCTCGGAGTAGACTAAGAGGGAAGCGGAGTTATCCTTTGATGATAAGCGTGAAACCTGCTCGGCCACTGACCAGCTTGTCTTTTCACTCCACATTAAAGGTTACGAAGTTCAGTCAAATTCATCGCTGTGAACTTCCTAGCTGTGATCCTTTTGGAACTGCTCCGCAACGAACCGCCAGGAACCTGAATGTTGCAAACTGAACAGCTCGAGTAAGCTCCGGCAAATAGGTACCTTCTTCCTTGTTACCTTGGGAATAGAATGTTCTGGCGCTAACTTTCAGCCACAAATTAGGATCGACTTTACTGCTGGGTATGTAGTCATGTTTTTACTCCATAGGTCAATCCTTAAACACTGCACGGAGCTGCTAAGTTACATTGAGCTAAATCATCCTGCGCTGACATGTGTAAAGTGCAGTTATCTATTTTCACTCCGCGTCCACAACCCTTCAATTGAGTTCTTATAGTTCATTGTCTTTACGGCCCTTATTACGTTGCAACAATGGCACCCCGTAGGATCGTTGGAACATACGCGCCGTTGAACCTTGGAGACGACGTCTCCATTGCTCAATTTATGACGTACTACAATCCAGACAATGTCCCTCCTGAAAAAGTTGTGCATGTTGACACAATTGCTGGAAGATCACTTACATATGGCGGACTGCGGACAATGGCCGCAAGGTGTGCCTGGGGTCTGCAGCGAAAACTTGGCCTGAAAGAGCAGGATGTTGTGCTAGCAGTTTTCCCAAATCCAGTAAGCAATCCAATTGTCCCATGTCCACAGAATTATTCCTGAATTCAGGACTAGACAGACTTTATAATTCTCGCTCACTCAGCATGGTGGGCCGGAGTGGTGTTCTCGTACGTTGAAATGTACCCGCCGTTGAAACAGAAGTGACAGCTGACCGCCATGCTATCAAAGCGCTGTCAATGCCTTATCTACTGCAAGTGATATTGCACGCGCCATCGATATTGTCAAACCGTCTCACGTGGCCGTAACTGGCAGCGATATTGAAAAAGTTCGGGCTGCCATCAAACTCTCAAAATTCGGGAAACAGGCACCCCCTAAGATATTTACGGTTCTGGATCGTGTGGAGAGCTTGATGCAGGTGAACAACCAAAGAATACAATCGACTGCACCTAGCCGATTGTATAAGTTTCCGGAGGATATTGCTGGAAGAACACCAGACGAGACTTTGCCACCTTACGATCTTCGTGGAAAGAGTGCCAAGCAAGTGCCGGCATTCATATGCTTCTCCTCAGGGACTACTGGTAAGACCAAGGGGACAATGTTATCCCACTTCAACTTAATTGTCAATGTCCTGCAATGTCGGATCGCCATGCCCTCGTTGATGGGCTCGATAGACGGCGAAGTGTTCTTTGCGCCCTGTAAGTGGAGCCCCTTGACGATGTGTTAAGGTTTCCAACTTGACTAAATCAAACTCGAACTTCAGACTGCCATATCGATGGCTTCTCAGTCGTCGTCGTTTTTAGCACGTGGCTTGGGAGTTTCATTTGTTCTCCATCAACCTTCGATCTGCACACGTTCTGTAGTAAGATGGCTGAATACAGGGCTAATTGTGCTCATATTGTCCCTCCCGTGGTAACTCATTTAGCGTCTCCTGATATTCCGAAGAAATATGATCTCTCCACGTTGCAGACTATCTTTGTCTCAGCAGCTCCACTAAAGGTAAGTGGTCCAAATAACATAAGTAATGGTAACTAGGTGCTAGCAAGCTCCATAGAAATCACTTCAGGCTAGGTTAAAGAGGACATTGCCCAACGCTACTGTGTTGCAAGGTGCGCTTCCAATAACACCAAGTCAAGCCTGGAAGGCAACTAAGCCTGCTCAGGGTATGCGCTCCCTGAGTGTTCACCAGTTGTAGCTGTCCAGAACAGGGAGGATGAGGAGACTGTAGGGTCAGTTGGGAAGCTGTTGCCTGGGACGTAAGTAAATCACTTGAAATCACGTTCAGAAAACAGGAAACGCTAACTCGGCTTCGTCCTCTGTAGAGAGGCGCGCCTTGTCAGCATCGACACAGGAAAGGATGTTGCGGTAGGCGAGGAAGGAGAGCTGTGGGTGAGAGGGCCACAAGTTACGATGTAAACTCCTTCGAACAGAACATGATTAAGCCTATGTCTACATCAGCTAACGAGGGTGTTTTCTAGGGGGTACATCGGAGATGACGAGGCAACGAGGAACTTTCGCCGGAGAGTGGCTGCGGACAGGTGATATCTCAAAGGTCGATGAGAATAACAATTTCTGGGTAACGGATCGACTCAAGGAGGTAGATTAATCACATCCCTGCTGAAGAATCGGTTTCACTGATATATGTTAGATGATCAAATACAATGGGTATCTGATTGCTCTTACATTCCGGTTGGCAATGCCACTTTTAACTGATCATACCCAGCTTTCAAGTTGCACCATCCAAACTTGAAGACCTGGTTCTTCAACATCCAGACGTCACAGATGCCGCTGTCAACCTACGACTATGCGCAGGCGACTGAGCTTCCGCTTGCCTATGTCAGTCTCAAGGGGGAACACGCCGCCTTACCCAAAGAACAGAAGGACAAGATACTGGATGGTATAAGAAAATAGCACGATGCAAGAGTCGCGGGATACAAGAAACTCAGAGGGGGCATCTTTCATCTCCAGAATCTACCCAAGACACCCAGCGGGAAGATTCTGAGAAGATACCTGCCAGTGAAGCTGAAGGAGAGAGAAAGCAAACTTTAGGTTTGGTCGTTGCAGAGCCTCCATCAGGACCGGGGAGGAGTCAACGCCAAGGACATTAGTCTGCGACTCTCTAGTCCAGCCAAGGATATGACTCAGGGAAATATGGGCCTTCTGCAGGAAAAACGGAGACGATCACTGATAGTAGAAGCTTGGATATATGGTTAGCGGTACCTGAAGCTGACCTCTATGGAGACACAACGCCTTACCTCTGCAGCTGAGGTGTGACAAACACACAAATGCAACTCTATAGCTGTCCAGCCGTCTTGGCGAAGCTTCTGCCAAGTTCGATTCTTTTAGAACATGCAGAGGAATGTGAGAGGTTGGCATCGCCGCAGATCTCTCGTATTCGCCAAGGCTGAGCTTGTTCACTGTTCCCCTCTTCCAAATTTGACAAAGAGCGTTGTATAGATTCAAGTTTCACAATAGCTGAGTATATACAGTATCTATCGACTTTCCTTGCATATTCTGAGTAGACGATCCACAATACCACACCAGGATGCGGAGGCACTACTGTAGATCATCCGGAGAACATTGTAGAGACACTGGAAAGAACTAAATCCCCGCAGTCACCGGCGCAGACCTCGTATTTCCCTTGATCTCGGCAGTGCCACAGTTGCCAAGCAGGACAAGAGCAATACCGGCAAATAAGATTTATTCCAGATAGTAATGGCTGACCTCAGGATCTCTAGCCATGTGCCAAGAAATTCTAAAGTCTCAAAGACCTACCAATGGTCAGCTATGTCAACAGCAGAAGGAATCCTGAACTGTATACGAGGTATGTACTATGTACAGAGCACGAAGTGTCTAGCCGCTGCAAGTTTATGCATCGTGTCAGACTAAATCCCCAGATTTACATATCAATTTGCTGATCAGTAAGCCACACTATATTTATATCTTCGTGGATGAGTTTGGACAGCGTCTGCGATGACAATTGGCGACGACTAAAGTATGTTATTACGTCAACATGTCGAGTCTCAGTTTGTTTTCTTGCAGCTGATCACATTTCAATGGCTGAAACGAATGGGCTTCCCTAGAACTTTTTTTTCGTATACCATCACAAGTTATATGAAGATACGAGCATATCCACAACTAATGAACTCAACTCCAGCACAGAAAGAGTGATGATCTGCGTTTTCAATTAGATACAGCTCGTATCCCAGCTTTGTACTGCCACTGCAGCAAACAAGAATACATAAACAAGAATACATCTCCGCCTCCAAGTGGAGTCCTACGACACCCCTTGGTGTCGAATTTAGAGTCGAATCAACAGACGTACTTCTTGGCCTCGTAGCGAACTTCTGTATACGTGTGCCTTGCAGTTCTTTTCTTCAGCAATATTGTGGATATTCTCGTATATGCAGACTTCGACAGAGCAAGAGCAATATTTTTTTTTGGAAGCGTTATGCGAGAGACTGAAGCCATACAGGGCAGGAAAGATTCCCAATTGGCTTGAAGCTCTTGTACGTGTTCCGTGATGTTCAACACTGGGAGAATCAGAGAGAATGGGATGCATATGCTGAGAACAGCCACCCAATTGGACGAGATCGCAAAGAGGCCGAGACGGCAGATACAAGTCTGTCAAAGCCCCCATGGAAAGAAGGAAATAGGGAGGCCTCAGAAAAGGCATAAATAGCACCTCCATCACCCTCGAAATCTGATCCTCATCAGCGGCAAAGCAACGAAGCAACGGACTCAAACAAACAGAACGAATCAACTCTCCATACATCTTCGAGCTCCCAGACCAAACCTCTCCTTTTTTGAAACCAAAATGCAGTTCTCCAAGCTCATCCTTTCCACCCTTCTCCTCGCTCTCTCTTCCATGGCCGTGGCCGCTCCTGCGCCTGAAGCCGACGACGCGGAGACCCTCGCAAAACGCCTCGCCGAATTCGAGGAAAGTACAGTCGATCTGGCTGCCCGGTCCGGCTGGACCTGTGCCTTTGGAGGCGACAAGGCCTGCCAGGTTAAGGTAAGAGACTGCCTCAGGCCAGTTTCAGTGGAACGATGAACTGACTGAAATTTCTAGTGTGTTGCTGCGGGACGCTCTGGTGGTTACTGTAACTCGAAGAAGTGAGTAGAATCAGCCATTCGAGGGAGTGGGTCTTGTCGATGGCTTATTAACGTCGTTCAGCGTCTGCACCTGCCACCAGGGCTAAGTGGACTGCGAAGTCGTACAGTCTCTGCTGAATTAACGGGAGCGGTGGATGATAGCAAAGGAACGGTTGTCAATGTGGGGGAATTTGAAGACGACGTGAAGAGAGCAAATGTGTCCAACGAGTCGATGCTTTTCAATATATGAGTCTTGCTTATGATATGAGTCATCTTGCCCTGAGATATATCGAAACCCTCGTTAAAAAAAAAAGAAATGGTCAGAAAACGCTGTCTTCAACTCGGAGATAGTCAAGCGGTTTGCAATGAGACACTTTTGATCGATGATTTTTGATTTCATATGATTCTTTAGAGTTGTTCTGCTCGTACAGTATGTCCGCTGCTGATCCTATCAATGCCACAACACATGCCCCTGCATCTGCTGGGTTCTGTCGACGATTCTATGCGGATAAATATGCTGGATGTTATCAGAGGTTCGATGGCACAGTTGGGGACTCAGATTGGTTCTATACGGATAAATATCTCGAGAAGGCCACCGATTTCCACCTGTGGGTGAGGCTTTACCAACAGAGAATACCACATTGGGTTGACTGGCTCCCCATCAAAGAGATTCTGAATGGGCTCAAGTCTAAAGAGCCTGGAGAGGAAGGGAGCGATATCCTCCCTGTCGATATTGGGGATAGCAATGGGCACTATCTACAATTTTTCCAGAAGAAGTTCCAACATGTCGATGGTCGACGGGTTCTGCAAGAGCTACCATATGTGATAGAGAGACTGCAGCTGCTGAGGTTATCGAGGCAATGAGCTACGATCTTATCATAGCAACCTGGGTTATCTATCTAGGACTTAGGCAGCTAAGACGATCGATGAGATCTCCTATCTCCTCCGCGCACCTAAACCAGAAGCCGGAAGTTTCAGCAAGCATGGACTCGACTGCGACTGGAAAGTCGGAGACGACACGGGACATACATGGAGCCCGAGCCCCGAACATGAATGGCCACACAACGGAGATAAGATAACAACAATAATGCATTTTATGCACTATTGTATACGCAGTAATTATGCAGCATATATCACATGAAAGCAGGGCACAAAAAAAGCCTGGCTTTTTTTTTTAAAAAAAATCTAATTCATGGAATCTCCGAGTTCCGGCCTCCGTGAGGTCGGGTACGAACTTGAAACTTCGGACTCCTCCGGGTCGTAGCCGTTCCACGGTTCCGCGGTTCCGCGGCTCGGACTCTCCGAAGAGTTCTCGGGCGAGTCCTATCGGGGGTCGAAAAAATTGTAAAAATTTTCTACAGGGCTAGTTGATTGATGTTGATAGTAGTGATATGAATTGTGGCTCAGACTCGAGATCGTCGGGGTCGATCTGATCCGCGGTTTGGATGTATGAAGTAGTTTTACCTGGAGCTTGCTAGAGCGAACGATCGGGAAATTTGGGCAGAATCAGTTAGGAAGATTTCTTCTGCTTCTCTTTTGCCCTCCTTTCCAGAGGTCTGGTTTTCAATTCTATCATTTCAGGCTCATGGAGGAGTTATCAGATTGGTACATACTGACTACTGCGTACGGAATGAATAACAATAATTTCTAGAGATCACGTACCCGTCGCGATTGAAGATTAGAACCTAATGCAGCTTTATATAATCGCCTAGTTACCTAGAAAGCACTTACAGGCCACGCCACCCTCCCTAAGGCAAGGGGAGTGGATATGTGATCGATTATCTAAGATTCATCCGCGGCTGCTGTACGGGGTAGTCATGACTCATACGCATGCAAGGCTAGAACCCGTGTGCTGGTTGATTTCTCCAGTGCGATGCTAGATAACAAAATTTTGATGGGAGTGGACGGCATTGGCAATGCCCGAATCTGACACGAAAGCCGAGTCCGAAAATAGCCGCACGATTATAGATAAGTCTCGAGAGTTTGCTTGGCTTCTTTCTAGATCCGATCCGATCTGAACGGTGCGCGAGGGAGATCGAGTACATGCTGATCGACATGCAGAGTGAAAGTGCGGAATACCGCGTGCGGTATTTTGTCATTTGCCTCTGTATGAGCATGCCGCATGCGGCTCATTTTCCGCACATAGAGCAGTGCTTTCTCAATGTCCCTATAGAGTAGTCGTGTATGCCTCAGGAATGTTTGAAGCTGATAAGGAAACGGATATGGAGATGGTAGTCCTACAGAGTCGGGGGCCTAGGGAGCCACGTTGCTACCTCCCAAAACCCCTTACCGACTGTAAGGTAAGGCGTGCTCATCTCAGAAATCTATTATCCCTGTCGTTAGTACTTCACTTCCTCTTTCGGCAGTAGTAATCGCCTTCGTCCTCAGGCATGCAACTCTCCAGCCCTACTCAGCAGCAGATTGACAACTTCCGCAAGCGGGATCTCGTAGGGCTGGCTGATGGACCATCGGGTGGGTACGGCGGCGTGGCCCGGGCGGCATCCGGATTGCTGAGCTTGGCCACGGCGTACCCGCAGACTGCCAGGCGGTGAAGCAACTTCGCTGCCCACTTCAACTGTGAGGATGAATTGTCAGCATGCCTTGTCCAACACAACATCCCCGCATCGAAACACAAGACAATGCACATGTGACTGGAGCCGAGAGGGCTTGATGAATGATGCATGAATGAGATCATCTGTCTCAAGTAGAAGGAGGGAGCGAGGAGTACCTCACGATACTGGTATCATCTAGCATGTTCTATGAGCCAGGATTATTCGAAGCTTCCAAGATCATCGGGAACAGACCTCGTTCCAGCCAGACGGTCCTCGAAGCCCGTGCGCAACAGGGGTTTCCGAGCTGTGGGTGAGCTTCATATCTGCAAAATAACAATCCAGCTATCCTTTCGATAAGGGATGCGCTTATCGGCGAAGCCCGTCCGAGCCTCACTCGCATTCTCTCCCGCTTCAACAAATCGCGAAGCCAAGCTCAATAGAGATTATCATCAGCCAGGGAGCTCACCTGCATACAACGTGACATTTGGAATAGGGCTGCCAGAAGGGCACTGGAATGGAAGAGCCTCCTCGCTAGCAATGGCACACGAAGGCACGTCAACCACGATAAGCATGATAACGTGTCGTCTGTGCGGCTGTGTAGGTAACTGCGGGGTGTGTTTACACGAGACGGCCGGGAAGGAGATCTCGCTCGAAAGAGGTGTGTGTTTACGCTTTAGCCCTTCGTCCCTCAGCGAATACAGTATGTTTAGGTATTTCAAGGCTGGTCGCGACAAGTACGGGCTTATGAACGGCAACAGAAGAACTCCGTACAGACAAATCCGGCTTCTGCGTTGATGTTAGATATGGCAGGTTGAGTTTGCAGACACGTCGTGGCCATCGGAGCGGCATCGGCGCCAAGGGAAATTTCTCCAAGTGGAGATCTGCCTGTTTATGTTTGAAGCATAGGCAGACGCGTTTGTTGTTGCGGGTTTCCACAGGACTTGTCATTTTTGGTCTGCACTGCATAAAAGCAATGGCATGACACGTGTGGCACTGCAGGCGCGTGCGACATGACGTGGTCTGGAGATGCACCGCCAAATCAGGCAACTACAAATTGCACGCTGATTTGGGATTTGCCCTTGGGTAGGTAGCAGTGATGGATGATAGTACGATGAGCAACAGCGGGGTAAAGGAGGGGTTTTCTCAGACCGGCATGAGAAATGCCGTCTGGCCGTGAAGATTGGAAATCAAGGCATAATTTGGAAGCATGTGGACGGCAGAGGAAAGCGGAGGCTCGTGTAGGGTGGGAGACTCGACCGAATGATAAGACACAAGTGCTGGCTGGGCACAAAGGTGCGGTGAAGATGAGTAATTGCGGGCCAGCGGCAGAAGTTTCTGCGGGGTGCGAGAAGAGTCATCGTGTCGTCCAGACTCCACGGCCGTCTCCGCGGACAGGCGTGTCGGCCATCCGAGCAGATGCAGGGCTGGCGGTGGAGATCGGGTTTTACTCAGCGGGAGCAAGGATGCAACGGAGATTACGATCATTGGGCATGGCATAAGTGGCATGGGGAATGTGACAAGGCGCGGATGCGAGGGCGGTGAGCACGACGGGCCGGTTGCGGCGAGACAGCCCGCCGGCGCGAGGTTGGGCCCGCGTCGAGACTGGGGCTGACACCGGCGACTCGGTCTTCTCGTCATCGTCAGGTGGATCTGAACCACGGGTGGAGGATCGGTGACAAAGCAAGCGAAACGCTCCGGCGCGTTGCTACTTCCGACCGGCCGCCCCGGACGTACACGGCTTGCGGCTCCAAGGCGGACATACGAAAAAAACTCAGCTGGGCAGCGGAGCATAATAAGAGAAACCCCGTGCCCACCGCTGGCGCTGAGCGTGCGTCTTCATCCTCTCTTGCTCATCGCTCTCTCTCTCTCTCTCTGTCTGCTCTGCTGGATATCGCATACCGTGAACGGAATCGCCTGGAGCCTGTTTGCCTACCGCCTTCTCTTGCCTGCTCACCGCCCTCGCCCTGATTGGTTGTCTCCCGGACCGCCCGGCCAGGCGTCTTTTTGACTCAAGGCAGAAGAACAAGAGTCACGTCGCGTTGAGCTCATAAGCACATCAACGGCTCCCAGGCCCTACGACAATGGCTTCACCTTCTTTCTCGACTCCCTCCGTTTCTCCTTCATATCCTTCCTTCAGCGCTTTGGCCCGGAGGAGGCAACAGAAGAAGATGAGCATCACTCAGACTTACTACCTCGCCCACACCGCCCGGAGCAAGCTTTCCAAAGAAGCCGCCCGGGCGGACCACGACCTGCGCCTGCTGGTTGGCCATGCGAACCTGCTCGACTCGTTGATGCTGGAGCTCGCAGATGCCGAACAGGCGCAGGAGAGATGGTTCAATCAAACCGTCAGCGGAGTCAACAAGCCCTCGCAGGAGGAGCCCAAACACATCAAATGGGCCGACACTGTCGTCGAGGACCCGGAGGAGGACTGGGATCCAGAGGATGCTTCCGACTCGGAGTGCACCAGCGACGACTCTGATTTTGACGACGATGACTTCGTAGTCAACACCCCACCCGCCCCCCGCCGTCGACCTCCCTCTCCAGTTGCCATTGTCACCGAACAGGAGGTCGACTCCGACGACTCCGACTGCGACGATGACGACGAGAACAATTATGAGACTTTGACATTGACCCGTTCAAATTCTCGACAGTCGCCGCCAGAGCTCCTTTCAGATTCGGACGACGAGTCAGAAGACGACTCGATGCCTCCGTCTCCGCCCCCGCAGACCATTGACACCTTCTCTGAAGCGCATCAAACCGTCACCACGACTATATATGACCCTAAGGGGTCTGCGACTACTACGGAGCTGCCGCTCTCGGAATCGGAACGGCCAGACCTTTACGATCATGAGTATTACCTCCCTTCGCGAGATCAGAGCACGGTGATCCAAGCGTACTAGATGTGCGCTGCTGTTGATGACCTTCATCGATGTGCCATTTATGATACCCCTGATGACGATTCTGATCCGATTGAGAGCGAGTATCCGAACATTCTACTGTATTCGGGCGACTACGGTGTTGGTGCGGTGCACAAAAAGCAGTCGATTTCTTTTTGCGGGTTTGGGTCTACTACATTCGCATTTAAATTTCCCTATTTATACTGAGCGCCTTTTTGAGCGCCTGCGTGTGTTGTGATGTCTCTCTACTCTTCCGATGTGTCATGACGTCTACGCGCGCCAGTCGCATGAGGCGACGGCACGAGATGATCTGCATTTACACAGGAAGCAGATGGGCAGTTCTCCCTCCCACTCCCCCATGGCGGGTTGAGAGGTCGAAGGTCGAGACTCGAGACTATGGTATTTGATTGTGAGGCATGTTTTAGACGCTGAATATATACAAGCTTATCGATGCATGCCATGATCCGCTCGATTCCTTCGCTCATTCTCCGCGGTTTGTCCGTAGCGCGTAGTACGCGCTCCGTAGAAGTCAATCGAAGAGTCAACCCCTTTTCCAGAATTCTTCCTCGGCATGCCATGTGTCGCGCAGCCGGTGGAGTGCATTAGCCTGGCGTAGATCACCAAATAATCTCGTAAATCTACGGAGGATAGATACGCGATCGGCGCCGATAGTAGTAAGACACACACCGTCCCGGCCCTGCGCACTGCGCAGGCTCCGCTATCGATAGTCGCCCTCCCTAACCGTCTTAGCTAACGCTCGTGCCTTACCTTCCAAGTTTTTGCTCCCGTCGAGCGTTTCTAGAAAACAAATCCCGCGGCGCGGCGGCCCCGTCTCCCGTGAGTCGTGGCTCTTCGCGGAGTCGGTGCCCGACTGCCAACTTATCCTTCAGGAATAATTAGGCTTCAGCAGGCTTCGCGTCTGATACCCACATCCTTGCCATGTATTTTTTTTCTTTTCTTTCTTATCTTACCCTGAAGAGTCATCTACACGAATTCTCCGGATGTATCTGTACTCGTACTCGGCGGTTGAACGGTTCCGTGATAGGCTCTCTCGGACGAGTTTCGGCTGAGTCGAAGTAGAATGCAGGGGGAAGAAGAGTCTGTTGCTCTGGCCACCTCCTAACCAACTAATTTTTCCGAATTTACCCCTCTCTGCTCCAGCTTGTTATACAGAACTGCATCCTAGGGCCCAGGGCTCAGGGTCCAGTCCCCTTCTTTCGCCGTTCGCGTGTTCTTGTGGGGATCTACTCCGTAGATCGGTCGTGGTCGAGGGCACGGTCCGGTCGAGACTCGCGTGGTTTCAGGGCCCGCGGGCCGCGGGTGCAGAATAGTCGGTGAGTCGCGACTCGCCAGCGTGTGCATGCAGTAGTTGCCAAGTAAGCACATGCAGCGGCAACATGATGCACTCCGAGCTCCGTGCTGTTTTTATTATTCATCGGGATTCGGTCCTCGGGTTTACCTAGGTACGTAGATTCTTCGATCTTGTGAACTTCAGCTTTGAGACCGGCTTTTGGTTTCCTTCCTTCTAAACACGGAATAATAATTGCTTTATCGACTACGGAGTACTGTTACCTTATCAAGACTCCATGTCCATACGGGTACTCTGTAGTTCTCACTGATAAGATAGGCGGATAAGTAATGACTTGCTTCATCGTCCATGAATAATGAAAGTCTTACAACGCCATGACGTGCCAAGCACTGCAGAAAAGAGCGAAGGTTCGCTTTCAAGGCAGGCTCAGATTGACTGAAATTCCTGTGCGCTTGATTACCCAGTGGCAGATACCGTTGTTTTCATCAGTCAATTGCCCTTTACTCCAACTCGGAACACCGAATTCTGGGCCCGAGTCCATGTTGTACACTCCGTATGTACCTGCCATATTTGTACGTGCACAGACAAAGGCGGTAACCATCAAACAAGGTTGCCAGGGCAGCGAAAGTTGGGAGAGTAAACAGTACTTCATAGAAGGGGTTTTGCACCCCTGCCCTTTGATTTTTGAAATGGATATAGACGCTGATATGCAGACTATATATGCTCTGTAGAAGAGGGTAGTAGCACAGATGGTCCTCCCTAGGTTGGTAGTGGATAGTATTTGGAGAGGTAAATGCAGGACACCAATTAGGGCATTTGCTCATCCAAAAACCACACTGTTCCAACTTCCCAAGAGTCCATTAATAATCGAAAGATGACTGAGCTGAAATGTGCATGCAGTATCCAGGTCTCTCCCTGTTACTAGCCACACTGGATCTTGCACTGCCTCAGGGATCACAACCGCCAAGCGCCCAGTCGCATCCGCCAAGGACCTCGCTTGGCCAGTCTGCAACGCTGCCAGCCTGCCTCTCCACCTCCATCCAGTCCCGCTTTTGGTCAGTGGCTTCTCTGTCTGCGTGTCAACTTTCACGCCTCTTGGGTTGCTCTTCGCTGGGCTCTTCCTTCCCATATTGCTTTACACTGCTTTGCCCACTGGAGCATAGACAGAGCTTCAGTCTCCACAGCTGTGCCCCCTTTTTCAAGTTCCGAACCATGATCTCTGCGTCCTGGTTCGTGCTGCTCCAAAACCTCCAGGAGCTCCATGCTGGCTGATCTGCAGCTTGGCTACTGCATCTCATTTTGGTCTTTTCTGTCTGCATTCTCTTCGGCCCCGCTCTGAAGGAGGGTCAACATCTGAGAGAGGTTTACGGTTCCTGGACATACAACTGTCCAGAGCAGGAAGTTTTCCTCCTACTCACATCTTTTGTTTCACAGCTACATTTCGAGGCAGAGTCTGGAAAGGAACCCAACCAGATCTAATCAAGGAAAGCAAGTGGCCGACCGTTTCACGCTCTTGGCATACCAAGCACTCTGAGCAGTTGGTCAACTGTCGCCCCGTCGAACTACATCTACACAGCTGGGACATCCGAAATTCCAGTCGCGAGATTTGAAGAAAAAAAATTATTGACCGTCTTGGATTTCCCAGCAGCTTCTACGTCTCTGCTGAAATGTCTGCGTCGGCTTCGAAGACTTCCGCCGATCCCCGTGCCTCGGCACGCGTTCCCGATGAGAGCCCTTCTGCGCGTGATGACGGTGGCTCTCGGAGCTTCAGGCTTGGTGGCAAGCGGATCGCATACGCTCCTGATGATGGGCGGAGGAAGTCGATACAGTTCAACGTTGCGGGGTCCGAGGCAGAGTTGTTACGTCGATCAGAAAGCGTGAAGCGGGAGTCAAGAGCCAGTACACCACAAGGCCGGGAAAAGGAAAGGAAGCCAACGAAGAGGATGTCTTCTCCGCCACCACCTAGGTAGGTACTCTTCTTCTCTTGTGCCTGTCAACCCCTTCTGCTTCCTCCTGCAATTTTTGGTGATGGCCGTTTTTTTGGTTCTCCCATCTGCTCCCCTTGGTTGCTCGCACCTTATTTTGCCGACCGCCCCGCACGGCGGTTCGCTTATCTACCTAGCGTGCCCCGCTGCGCGGTTCTACGCCCTCCGCAACCGTACCAAGAGCGCGTTGCAGCCATGGGCCATGGGCATCCCGCAAATGATGCAGGGGCAAGCGACGGGCTCAAGACGGAGTCGCCTGTGGCTCAATTCTCCGCGTCTGTCGGCTGTATGGAACGTATGCTGACACCTGGCGCAAAATTCTAGTCACTATCAACGCGGGGTTTCGTTCGATACCTTCGACAACCGTGACGCTACCGAATTCTCTCTAACGTTGAATTACAAGCATAAAGGGTACCAATGTACGCGTCGTAGCCGGACGTTCCTCTGTGGCACAGATCAGAATGATCATTCTGACTTCGCGCTTGAGTGGCTGATCGATGAATTGGTCGACGATGGAGATGAGATCGTGTGTCTGCGAGTCATTGAGAAGGACTCCAAGATTGCAAGCGAGTCCAGCATTGAAGAGGGCAGATACCGCCAGGAGGCACAGAAACTGCTGGAGCAAGTAATCCAGAAGAACAGCCCTGATGAGAAGGCAATCAGTCTAGTTCTGGAGTTTGCGGTTGGCAAGGTCCAGGAAATTATCCAGAGAATGGTAAATTTGCACTCTTATATCTGCCCATATATTTGACTGACAGTCGAGATTCAAATATATGAACCTGCTGTCCTTATAGTTGGAACTCGCGGCCGCAGCCTTGGAATGCAAGGCCTCCTGCCAGGCTCCGTCTCCAAATATTGTCTCCAGCAGTCCCCTATCCCAGTAATTGTCGTGCGCCCATCTCCTAAGAGGGAAAAGAAAAAGAAGAAGCGTCTTGCCGACCCAACCAGACGCAGCTACAACGATATTATGAAAATGAGTGAGCAGAAAGGTAGCCGTCTCTTTGACACCAGTGCGGACAGCCTCACCAAGCTACCTGAAGAAGAAGCAGCTGCAGTGGCCGAGGCCATTGGATTGCCTCCAAACTATATAGACCGTGAACATGTCCCCGGCGATTCGAGAGAGACTTTATCCACGAAGAATGGTGAGGACGATGATGAAAAGTCCCCTCGTGATGCGCTGTTATCAAATCCAGGCTCCCCAAATGCCGTTGTTCTGAAGAGTCCCATGCTCGGAGATGATGACAGCCCGTCTGTCACTGAGAACGAGAGTGATAATGAAGATGCGGATGCTGCCGCTCAGTCAGCAGTAACTGCAGTCGGAGGCGGCGACGATGATGAGACTCCGACGAATACAGGTTCTGCGGAGGAGGATACCGTGTCTTCAAAGGAGCCGCAGGAAGCTATTCAATCAGCGGTCACGGTAGCGGAGCGAAATGATGACGAGACTTCCCCAAATACAGCCCATGTGGAAGGGGACACGTCTGTGTCTTCCGAAGAGCTTCGGTCGGTTCCGCAAGAAGTCACTGTCACTGGTGAGGAGGGCGATAAGACTTGCCCAAATACAGGTTCTGTGGAGAATGATTCGGTGCCTTCTAAGGAGGCTGATGTTGAGTCCCCGTCTGTCCATGATCGCACCTCTCCAACTGCATCTGCTGCTACATCGGCCTCCGGTACTGAAGATATCTCCAAAGATGACACAAAGAACAAATAGTGCACTTTGCTGTTTGTGAATAAGAGTATTGCAGGAATGACAATTCGTCAACTGAAGCACGGATCAACTTTGTTCTGCTCTTTTAACTTCAATCTAGGTATTACCTAAAACTGTCATTCCGTTCCTGTTGCGTAGGCATTAGGAAATCGCCCGTTTTCAGCTCTCTCTTTGTACCTTCCTAATCTTTAATGATCTGACATTCCCCGGGAATATTCACTATTATAACCATCTATGTGCCGAATTTAGTGCTCTAGGTTCTCAGTCCTACCTCGAGAACAAGTTACCTATTTATACCTCCTACCTTTTTTCCATCATGAAGCCTCGGGTCTCGGTTGATTGTACTGTAGGTCAAGGACAGGAAATTTGAGCTCTACTCCAAGACAGCGACCATACCGGAATCTGTGGCGGGGAGGAAATTTTTACCAATCCAAACTGAAGTGGGATGCAACAATCAGAAATATGTAGTAAACAGAATGGTATTCAACTTGCATATATAGTGTTCCAAGCTGTTGGCCGCTTGCAATCCTCGCTCCGGCTCGAATATAGGCTGTATGAAGGGTTTAATTAAAGAGGACAAAGACAAAAGTTCTATCAACATATCCTTGTAGCAGCATGTCATTTGGCATTGCTGTTTTACTGATATTAGTATCCATATAGCTACTTCACTATTTACTACATGATCTAGCAGTCAAGTTTTTGAACACTCCAGAACTACTCTTATTGATATAAGCGGGTTTTGAGGGATATTTAGCTAAGTTGTTTGCTTACGTATGTATACTTTTGGTACTTCGCGGTGTACACCTGGTGTATCAGGAGGGATCTACCTATGTACATAAGTCGATGCCTGTAAATAAATGCAGATTCACCTAGACTCTATCTAGATCAATTTGATCAATTGAATGGCTGGGTGAACAGTACCTCCTCCCTAGGTCAAATGGTGGAAGAAAAGAGAGGATGGAGGACATAAAGCTGTAAAATTTTTCATGCAGCAGCAAATCGCATCGCAGCCTGGAAAGACAGCGCTGCATGATTATTGGTCTAGTGGAGAATTCTAGTCATAGTTCGCCATGTTTCACGGACAATGCAATGTACAGTACAGTCTTGAGAAATTTTTGCCCCATCTGGAATCCCTCATGATTGGGTGAATAGTATCTGTGGTTACGAGGGACTTCTAGAAATGTTCATGATTTGAGATCTCTGAGGCGCAGATACTGGGTATAATAATGAGGTTCAATTTCCTTGCCACCTAAGGGACGGACGGCTTGGGAAGGCATTTATTTGTTCTGTTCGTGATATGGAAATCCAGCGACAAATGAAGGAGCGATAAGTCTGACTACTCCGTATCATGGAACCAGGGCAACGGTCGGTTAATTCCGAACCCCTCATCCGTGGACCGAGAGCACCTTCTCAACCTGGTAAGATGGAGCTGCAACCACGGCCGTCGCTTCCACGCCGGGCATCTGGCAGGACCGGGGTTCTTCCTTGGCATCGGCTTCATCGTCCCGATGAGCTCTGATCTCTCCATCTGTCAATTGACATTCAAACTTTTCTTCTTCAGCTCTCGAGCACAAGTCCTGTTCACATTGAGAAACGCCTGCGATGCGGAGGTTTTTTCCCCCATCCTGATGGGCAGACAGAGAGCAGACCCAACAAGCTGGAGGTACCATGTCGTGCCCTGCTCTGACCGGTCAGGGAAGGGGCATAATAGTGCTGCAAGTCGAATTACAGACCGATTGATTACTACAGGCTAATATACAAGGCTTGTCGGAGCAGGATATAGCAAACTGCCTTGCAAGCAGACAAAGACCGCACCCTTGAGGGCCAATTGTGGCAGGACCGCGACATGGATATTTAATAGGCGTCATCCTGGACAATTATCCGCCTATCAAGCCCCGCATGGGCTGTTTGTTTAGCGATATTATTTAGCATGAAAACAAACACGCCTGTTTCCATCCACACCGCGGACAAGTCCCGATGGCATTCTGTGCCATGTCGAGCACCGGCTCCCCTCTCTCTCTCTCTGTGCCGGACTGCCGCAAAAACAGGGGCTGAATTTAGGCGCCGTTGACCTGCGGAGTAGTCGCCAGCGGAATACACGCCATGCATCCGACCAGCACTAAGCTCAGGGATCAAACTGTTAGCTGATGTCGCCTACTGCGGGAATCCAATGTAGGATCACAGAAGTGGCCAACCATGCTATGCAGTACTACGGTCTCATGCAACCAGTCAGCATGGGAATATTTCAAAGGCGGAGGTTCTTACCGAGTCTCCATGCAGACGCACACACTACTGCGTATGACAGCTAACACAGGAGACTGGGACTCAAAAGTCCCTTTCACCGCAGCATTTGAGGAATATAAGGCGATAGTCTCCTCCCAAAGCCTCCCTCTTGTCAGGTCCGCTGGATGCTTCACTTGTGTCTGACTTCCAAAGATGACTGATAACAACCCACCAGCTGCAGCTCCGGCCGCTGAGCCAGCTGCTGAGCAAGATGTAAGGATACTGTTTTCATGACTTGATATTATGCTAATGACAGTGTTTAGGGGGGCCAAAGTGACACTGATTCCGCTGTTGCCTTGTAAGGATCAGGCTTTCTTACTACTCCCTGCTGTTTCACTAACTGTGGATACAGCACTATTGATGGCAGTGACATCACATCCATTACTTCAAGCATCAAAAATTACGTGTGAGTGCTGTATCCTTATATCAACATATCTCTTCAAAGATCTAACATTATCTAGATATGAGGTCTGAAGACAAACTTTGTGTGGGAGTATTCAAAATAGTATCTAAACATTATGTCAGAATGGACGCAGATATCATTCATACCGTGAGGGAGAATATGTGCTTGTGAGTGGCTGATCCTTGGGCCAGGATGTTCTTTCTGACTTGTGCCGGCGGCAGCCAAATGATGAGCAGGAACAGGACCGATTGGATCTAGTAAGATCCTTGTATGATCCGCATTTGGTTTGAAGCTAATTTGATGGACTTAAGAGTCATCACATTTACAAAATGCTTCTTGGAGGCGAACTGTATCTCGCGCCTATTCCTGAGAACCCACAGAGGGTCCTGGATCTGGGTACAGGCACGGGCATTTGGGCAATTGAGTTTGCAGAGTAAGGCAAACCATTCTGAGGTTTACCTGTTGTGGTTTGATGCAGCCACTGACAGGAGATATAGCCTGCATCCAACTGCAGAAGTCCTCGGTAAGATAGAACCTCTCAATATTGGAACCACAAGCTGATATTTGCACATAGGGAATGACTTGAGTCCCATACAGCCCTCCTGGTATTTTCTCCTTGATAGTCACTACAGCTTGGATATTTTAAAGATGCTGACTCTTGGCAGGGTACCAACAAACTGTAAGTTTGAGATAGATGATTTTGAGGCAGACTGGACCTACACTCGTAAATTTGATTTCATCCACGGCCGTGAGCTGGAAGGGTCTGTCCATGACTATGATCGACTTTTCAAGCAATGCTTTGATAATCTGCGACCAGGAGGATACCTTGAGATGCAATCCATAGAGGTAGCCACATATTCTGATGATGGCTCACATCTCAGATCAGAAATGTTTCTTAAGGGGTTAGATCTTGTAACAGAGGCGAGTATAAAGTTTGGAAAGAGCATGCGAACTATGGGAACATGGAAGGAGAAGATGAAACAGGCAGGGTTTGTAAATGTGACAGAGAAAATTTACAAGGTATATTGTGTTCTTCCTTGTACTTGATTAGCCCCAACTGTTTCATAACTGACTTACTGGATCACACATAGTTGCCACAAAAACCGTGGCCTGATGATCTCAAGCAGAAAGAGCTTGGTCTTTACCATCAGGCAAACATCCTAGAAGGGCTGGGTTCTTATGCATATGCACTTTTCTCCCGCGTTCTTCATTGGAACAGGTTGGAAATTGAGGTGCTTTTGGCTGGCATACGACGGGAAATAAGGGATGTGTCGATTCATAGCTATACAAATGTCTATTTTGTGTACGGCCAGAAGCCCAAAGAGCAGCCGCGAGAAGCATGATGACATGGTTCTATTTTCTCCTTTTTTTGGTTCACTTTTGCCATTCTTGCTACTCTTGTTTCTCCAACCCGCATATCTTCTCCATTTTCCCCTTTCTTATACCCAAGGACAGTTTCCATCATGCTTCTCTTGCGCCTTATCTATGTCCATATATACCATCAGCGATGGATGTGCATTCATTGATCGATGCAACAATGCTACATACCTACCTCCGTAAATAAGCACATCCCCCCTGTCTTCAACACTGCCATACTAGTGTGTATGCAATTTTTGCAAATAAGGAAGCCATCCATTCCTCGATCATAACGATGCATCCTTCCATCCAGCGGTCTCTGGGAGTATGTCCATGAGTGGCATAGTACAAGCATAACATACCTACCACCCTCAGTGGCGCGAAATGAGCGATACTCCTTTCCCCCTTGAACTGGCGTTCTGATCCGATCCAATTTTTATTCGATGAGTGTGCCCGCTCTCGATCCAATCCATTCTCCTATCCATGCATCCAGTGGGTAAGCTAGGTGTCAGACAGCCAGAATACCAATATTTGACTGCAACTAGTGGCCTTGGCCTCTTTGTAGTTGAGCAGTATTTTTGGTCAACACTAGGTAATAGCTATTCAACTTGCCCTGGAAAGCTCATGTGTAGGTTTGAATTGAGCTTGCCCCATCATAGCGAGAAGAATACAGGTTCCTCGCGAGCGCCGCTATCAGCTATGATATATATTGATTCGATAAACTACAGTATACAAACTACAGAGAGAAACCTTGTTTATCATAATCCTTCCTGACTTCCAGAGTTAAGCTAAGGGAACGCAAGGTGGCAAGCAGGCAAGCAGGCAAGCTACTAAAGCTACTATAAAAGCTACTAAACCAAGCCAACCATACTTAGTTCTGAACTTGATCAAGGTTAATAATAGTAATTAATAATAAGAACAAGGAGCAAGCCAGGTCAGTCGAAAGTAAACAAGCAGGTAATATATATATGATCTGTGACAATGATGTGATGAAGATAAATAACTTAATAAACAATAACTACATAAATTCCAACCACTCACCCACCCTGCCTATCCACCCATCAATCGATCAATCAATCATCAATTGAGGCAAAGCAAAGCGAAGCCAAGCAGCAGAATGAATACCCATAACATAAGCACACCCATACCAATACCTATCATATACGTTGTCTGTACCGAGCCTATTTATTTTCTCTCTTTTCTTCTTCCCCTCTGACGGCAGCAGCAGTGGTGACGACCACGACGACGATGAAGATGAGCAGTTTTCGCACACGGACACGAAAGACCCCGTCCATTCATATTCATTTTAAGAATAAAAATAGTATAAGAATAGGAATAAGAATTTGGGAAATCATTCGAGAAGAGTAAAAGTAAATCCATAAGAAGGCGGGAAAAAAAACCCAGCTTCAAGGTCGTAATCATATTGAAACACGAATGGTCGAACTTTTCTAACACAATTTTGTCTAGAGAAAAAGCGTAACATGAAAAGAGCCGAATTACCGTACCGCCCAGTGCACATGCAGATGCAACAGAGAGAAAAGGAATGAGGCAAACCAATGGCATCAACGACATCAACATGAGCAAGCTTGTGGGTAGCCTGAAGTTCCGTCCGTGAACCGACGCTGCACATGGCTCGGCTAACGGGAAACCATCATGCTCTCCGGGTATTGAAGGAACAAAACAAAAACATGATCCGGCAACCAATCTCTTGCTTCTCGCCTTCCTCCACAGGTTCGAGAAGTATACTACACACGGTGCAGTTCCACCCAAGCGATTAGTAACCAGGAATAGTCGAAAAGTATGAAGCAGCCTCGCTGGAGGATGGCAGGCCATGAAAGAAGGGAAGGAAGAACGGGAGAGCCCATCTTCTTTTTGTTCAAGTCTTTCCAGAAGGAGTGTAATCATGGGGGGCATTTTCTTCTTTTCAGGCTCGTCTATGCTGCACCTTCACCGTCCTTGGACGGTGATTTGGATCGCTGACGCTCAATCACGGGTCGGGACTTCGTCAACTGAGGAGAGGACGGGTTAGATGGCGGAGAGGTGGCCATGTTTTCACGGTCTTCCAAGCTCGCCAGAGCGCTGGATCCAAGAAGTACACATTAGCTTCCAGAACTGGGAATTGTGGGGGGGGGTCCGGGGACAAGCAAAGCTGCAATCCTCACCTGAACGCATTTATAGAGGATGCAGCCTCCTTGTCTTCCTTTCTATCCTTTCCGGCCGGAGGAGTTCCAGTGCGGCTGCTGGCTCCGCTATCATCGCTGCCACGCACCAAATTGCCACCGGGGCCTAGGTTCTTGCGGCCGCTGCTGCTGCGGGAGCCAAACATGCTGGAAGGTCCAAAGGACGGGGGCTGGTTGGTGCTCCTGGTGCTCTTGAGGCGGCGCAGATCATCACTTCCAACCTTGCTGGACGCAAAATCTGGTGGCGGCGCCTGGTTCCTGAAGTCACCTGAGAAGTTGCGTGCATCGCCACGTCCCAAGGGTGGGCGGCCACCCCTGCTTGCCTGCTGGCGGAGACGCTCCATTTCGGCCTCCTGCTGCTGGCGGATAGCCTGGAAGAATGAGTTAGAATGTCTGTGCCACAAAATAGGCAATACCACGGCGCGAGTCAAGGGACTTGCCTCTTCTCGGATCTCGTTGATCTTCTTAGGACCCTTGTCGGCGTCCTTGGATGCCCAGTTGGCGGCTCGCAAGTCGACGATGTCCTAGGAATTGTCTGTCAGTTATATGCTCCACACTGTGGGAAGTCAAGAACTTACCATAAGCATGAACTTCAGTCTGCTAGGCAGACCCGCCGTCTCAATCATCATGTTGATGCGGGCGAAGTAGGCGTCCATCATCGTGCGGCCTCGCTCGGAGGCATCCAGGCTGCCACCGACAGTGCGGAGCAAACTGCACAAACTCTCAACCTCGGTTTCATCAGGGACACCCTCGTAATCGACCAGTTTCTTGACACACTCGTGCATGATACGCTCGGTCAGCATGCCGAGTTTGTACAGCTCACCGATGAACTTGACCAGACCGAGACCACGACGCTTGGCTGCAGCAGCGGCGTAGTACTCGTCGGACATCATGGCGGCTTCTTCGGTCACGCCCTCTGGCTTCTCAGGGAGGTTGACCTTCCAGCCACGTTCGAACTCCTCCTGACACCGGTTGAGGAGATACTTTCTGAACAGGCTGCCACCCGTGACCACGTTACCCATCTTGTCGCGGATACTCTCGTCCTTGATCTCCGGGCTTATGCTCTCAAGCATACGCTTACAGAACTTGGCATACATCGGAGCCCAGTGGGCCTCGTCCGTAGCCTTCTCGAAGGTGAGCTGGATAACCTGGCGCAGAGTCCGTCCATCGGTCTCGTCCTTGGACTGTGCGACGATGTCGAGGATCTGTTGGGTAATCTTGTCGAAGTTCTCAGGGGTCATCTTGTTCAGGTTCGCCTTGACCTTCCGCTGGACGAGCTCTGGAGTCAGGTGGCCGTCGACACCAGGAGCAGCACCACCAGCCTGACGGCTGGCAATGCTGTGTGGCTTCCAGCCGGTCTGGGAGATCGTGAGCGCCTTGACTTCCTTTCCTGCAGTGAGAGGCATGGCCTTGTTCGTGTCCTCCTCCTTCTTCGCCGCCTTCTCACGCTTGCTGCCAGACCGGGTACCACCGCGGTTGCTGGAGCTGACACGGGGGGATTGAGGGAGGTTGCCGTGGAGGCCGGCCGACGAGCTGGTGCGACTCATAGAGGGAGCACCCATGCCCACACGTCCGAACTGGCCGAACGGGTTGGCACCCATCGAGCCGGTACGGGCCGCATTCGAGAGCGCGAAGCGCTGTTCCGAGGTGGTTCCAGGGGGCAGGGATTGTCTGTTGCCGGGCGCCTGGCCGAAGGTGCCCATCTGGAAGTTCTGAGTAATGCCAGGGCGCGAAGGGTTCCGCCCTGTCATCGGCGTACGAGCGGACTGGGGGCGTGCTGAATCGGCGCCCTCGCCGATAGTCTCCCGGACTCGCTGGTCCCAATCCAAGGTTGGCTTCTCCTTGAACACGTTCTGGAACTGCAGGAGGAACTCCTTGTTGTACTTGAACTTGCGGTCGGCCGGCGCATTTGCGTTCAATGCGGGGTTGGGAGAGACGATCGAAGGAGGGTACTTGACCTTGAACGGGTCTTCGATGAATCGGGCGCTCTGGAGCGACTTCAAGGCAGCGCTGGGCTGAGGAGGCTCGACGGGCTTGGTGGTCTCGAGCTTGAGCGCAGCAGGCTTCTCCCGCTTCGCGGCGCCAGCAGGCTTCGCTGGCGGGCCCATATCCGAGACGGGGGTGGCAGCTCCGCTGTCCGCAGCAGGTCGAGAAGCGGGGAAGCCGCCCTTCTTGAGGGAGGCAAAGAGCGCCTCTCGTTCTCTCCGGTCGGCCTCATCCTCGCCGGCCTCCAATCTCTTGAGACGAGCTTCTTCTGCCAGCTCTGCTTCACGCTCGGCGTTCCTCATGTTAGCCTCCCAGGCCTCGCGCTCCTCTCTCTCCCTGCGCTCCCGCTCTTCCCTCTCGGCCTGCTTCTTCCGCTGGTATTCAGCTTCAGCTGCGGCCTCTCTAGCTTCTATCTCGGCCAACTCCCGTTCAATGGCTTCGTAATCGATCTCGTCCTCCTCCGCAGGTTTCTCCTCAGCGGGCTTGGCCTCCTCAGCCTTCTTCGGCTCTTCTTTCTCTGGCTTGTCCTTCTGCTCTTCATCGGCCGGCTTGGCTTCCGCGGTTTCGGCTTCCTTGGCTGCCGCCTCCGCCTTTTCCTGTTCGGCCTTCTCTTGTTCAGCCTTTTCCCGCTCAGCCTTCTCCTTCTCAGCTTTTTCCCGCTCTTCCTTTTCCTTCTGGGCCTTCTCCTGTTCAGCCTTCTCCCTCTCGGCCTTTTCGCGCTCCTCCTTCTCCCTCTGGGCCTTCTCCTGCTCGGCCTTCTCTCGCTCCTCCTTCTCCCTCTGGGCCTTCTCCTGCTCAGCTTTCTCTTGCTCGGCCTTCTCTTTCTCAGCCTTCTCGCGTTCTGCCTTCTCCTTCTCTTCCCTCTCCTTCTCCTCCTTCTCTTTCAGAGAGAGCTCCTCCATGGCCTTGCGCGCAGCCTCCTCTTCCTCTTTGCGGCGCTCCTCTTCCTTCCGGCGCTCTTCCTCTTTCCGGCGTTCCTCAGCCTCGTCTTGTTCGATCTTCTGGAGGACAGCGTCTTTGAGTTCCTTCTTCTTCTCTTCGTCCGTCTTGACCCGGCCGTCAGCGCCGCTACCTGTGCGCGGTGGGGGAGTTGGAGTGGATCCCTTCACGGGCGACGGGGTGCTGGAGGCAGGCGGCTTCTCGAACGTCTTCACGGCTCCGCTGCCTGGATCCTTGATAACGAGAGGATTCTTCTTGTTAGGCGGGATGACGAAATGACTCTTCGACGGAACGGGACTATTAGATGACCGGCTAGGGTTATGAGCATGTCCTGGAGCTGGAGGGCCCGAAGGTGGCTGCCCCTGACCGAGGCTAGAGCCAGGTCTCTCGTTAGCGGACATCTGCGACGGCGTTCGTGACAACGGGGTCGCTTGCGCGGGGGGAGGGACGGTGGCGGGATACTGGTTCTGAATGTAAGGACCCTGAGGGGTGTAAGGCATCCCGGGACGGGGTTGCGGTGACGGTGGCGTCATGTACGGCATCTGTTGCATGCCATATGCATGTTGATAGTATCCGTAGTTGGGATCGTAAGCCTGCGGGTAGTTCTGATTTTTCATCAGCATTAGATACTGTTCGAACTGACCACTCTCGGGTGCAAGATTTGGGGGTGGTAGGTGGACTGAAGAAGAGGGAAAGGGTGTCCAAGGGGAGAAACGGGTTCCATTCTGTCTCTTCGAAAACGGGTGACGGCTGCAGGGTTTAATAGAAGGAGAGCGGAGCCTCACCGTTTGGGGCGCCATATGTTGATTGTAAGCGCCGTAGTGCTGGGCTGGCAAGTGCGGGTGCGCCATCGGGACTTGGTTCATCTGTGGAGTGGCAGGGTGAGCGTTTGCGAGCGCGGGACTCCGGTTTGCCTGATGTGGCGAGTTGGGGAACGGCGGAGCGAGGGGTCGTCCTTGATTATGGCCGTGGAATTGGGGTCCCATGTTCGGTCCACCTCGGGGCTGGTTTGGCGTCGCTCGGAAGTTGGGACCTGGAGAGTAAGGCATCTGTCCCTGGTATCCAGACTGTGAATAACCGCGGCCTCGACCGCCCTGATGAGGATAACCGCCCCGTCCAGGACCGCCTGGACCGCCAGCCATATGGTTGCCCATGTCACTATGAGCAGATTGCGACGATTCCCGTCGCAGATGATTCGGCTGTGGGCCAGGACCAAGAGGTCCCTGTGGAGAAGGGCGCATCTGCCGCTAGGTGTTAAACATCATGATCAGCCACACAAGAGGAAAAGAAATATTTCCAGGATCTCTCAAAGTAGTGAGAGATCTTATTCCCACAATCTGAAATACTTACATTGGCATCTCCTGACTCTCCAAAGCTTCCAAAACTCGGTCCGTTCCCTTGGGACTGGTATGTCGATGGCGGGGGCCGGCCGCCACTCGAGGCAGGTTGTGGAATCGGTGAGGGTGAGGTCTGGGGGGAGGTGATTCTGGGGTTCATCGACTGCGAAAGGCCAAGGTTGGACTGGTTTGCCAACACGGCGGGACCGCCCATGTTGGGGGAGGTCTGCTGGTTCATCGAACCGAACTGGATGCTGCTTGGGCGACTGCCAGCGCTGCCCCCGTTGGGGATGTAGCCGCTGGCCCCAGCCGAGGTGATGGTGACCGAGGGCTTTCGGCCGTGGTCGCCCTGGGGACCACCGTTGACGATGGTCAGCCCCGACGACTGCTGCATAGGTTTGCCGTTCACTGGAGAGACAGAAGACGACTTTCCATGTTGAGCGGCTGGCGCAGAGCCTCCGACGGTGAGGGGAGCGCTGGTCGAGTCGGACGACGACGCAGGCTTCTTGGTGGCGTTGGCGTAGGTCTTGGGGCCGCTAACGGAGGGGGAGGGCGAGTGCGCTTGCGAAGCGGCGGGGGTGGTCTGACTCTGTCCCTGCTGCGGTTGAAGGCCCGGCTTCTGGGAGATCGAGGTCATTAGACGAGCAGTGTGGTGGTTATCTGCGATGAGACAGGGTGGATGATGGTCGGTGATGTCAGGTCGCGCGAAACGGGGTCAAGAGCTCGCTCCGGATCCAGCTCGAACAACGCACAGGAGGGAGCTGAGGAGCGGAGACCACGCGGGGAAGAGTCGTTAGAGCTAAGTAAGGCGACCGCACAAAAAAAACAGGCGGACGGGGAGGGATAAAAAAGGGTGGTGAAGAAAGGTGGTGGTGAGGAAACGAGGTTTCCGAGGACGAAAAAAAAAAGTGTGGACTTTCTGGGGGGGGAGGGGAAGGAAACCAAAGCACTCGCTCAACAAAGGAGTGGCTGTGAATCCTCACCACGACCTGTGATGGAGAGCTCACAGAACGGATGACACAGCAAACACTGGTGTATCCGCGATCGTCCTGCTTCGATGAAAGAAGAGGATCCGCTGGGAGAGGGAGATGAGATGGAGCGAGACGAGGATGGCAGAGGGAGAGAAGGATCTTGGGGGAGACGCGGGTAAGAGAGGCGAGGCGAGGGCGGTCCGGGGGGCGCGGCGGCAACAGGCGACGACGCACACACCAAAGCAGCCATCACGACGTCGACGGCCAGCATCTCGTCGGTCTCTCCAGGTCTGTTTGCGTCGTGCTCTCGCCGGAGACCAGCATCTCCCGTGGCGACGGCCAGCTCTCTTCTACAGTCTCATAGCATACTAGCTACGGTCTCTGCCGCCGGACACCAGAACTCCAGAACCCCATCCCAGACTCCCCTGGTATTCTATTCTACCCTGCGGCTGGCACTGAGCTGTCCGTCGTACCACTCTGGCCTGACGGTGCGGATCTGCCGTCATCGACCCGACGAACGAGCAGGCGTTTGCCATCGTCCCAGCTCGATAGCTTACCATCGTGCGCTGCTCTCCGCCACAGCCATCATCCCCCCATTCTCTCTCTCTCCTTCTCATCCTTTCCAGAAGAATAGCAGTGGAATTGGATTCCTGTCGCAGTATACACATACATGGAACGTTCGAAGCTCACGGCTTATGGAAACCTGTGCCAAGGGCAGCTCGACGCTGCAGAAGTACGGTGTATCCTGCATCTGCACATCCATCAGCCACCAGAGGACCGCCAGCTTGGAACCGCAGCCTCAGCTCTGATTTTATTTTCAAAGGGCGGTCATGCCTGAGGCTCTCGTGCCTTCGACCTTGTACGACCTCGAGCCGTCCCGCGTGGCTTCGCGACAGACCTCACCGTTGCGATAGTCACACCTGACATGGCGACCGGCAAGACAGGGCTTAGTAAGTAGTTCACAGCGTCAGGGAAGCAGTGCTGGAACAACATCCGCCGGCATCTGGTCTCGTCTGCGGAGGCTGCCGACGGACCCTGGGTCTGGCAGCTGCTGGAACCGTCCCCAGGTGGAGCAGCGCACGTCGTAGCAGCAGGTTGTAGTAAAACCACCCCGGGTCAGACGAAAAGAATAGTAACAACAGCCCACAGCCAGCAGGCGAACAACTCATGCAGACGGCCAGTGGCAGAATCGCCCCGCGCTAGCAGCGACGCACAGAGAAACCCCTCTGATAATAGTATGTCGTCACCGCTCCGTCCGCTCTCCCGCCATCTCTGAAGGCCTCTCCCTTCAGCAGCCCGTATTATTTAATATCTCTCCCTTTTCCCTTTTAGTCCTAACAGCACGCCAAGACCCGAATGACACGCAGGACGGAGGAATATCACGGCATGTCCCACGGTCCCAGGCGCTCCGGGCCAGCTGGCTCCCGTCGATCGACCACCGCGCCAATCATCCCTCGCGGAAAACCCGCGAAACTGACACCAAGCCCGTTCTTCGTCCTGTCGTCCGAGTCAGCTCACCGGCATCACATCTCCATCGGGCCCGAGTCGGGCAGAATGGGACCGCCAGAAGGCAGGAGAAGGAGGAAGAAGAAAAGCGGGTGCTCTCGAAACGACGAGAGGCACGAGGGGACTGACAGCAGGGCCACGTCGTATCGACTATCGATCGACTATCGCCTATCGAACGATCGACTATCGGAGGAACTCCAGACTAATCTAGCGGACAGAACAGCGCACAATCCAGTGCTATCGATAACCTTGGGCAGAGAGCAGTCTTTGCACGGCCGATCTTCGCCGACGGAGCAGCGCCTGCGGGGTCCTCCCCTCGTCCAGAATAAGGTTCTCCATTCTAGCCGTTCTATGTGCCTTATCCTCAGGCATCAACAACCATTGCTGTGCGAAAACTAACCCAAGGCAGTTGATTCACAGTAACCGCAATCAAGCTTTACGTGCTTTGTACTGCAATTCTACTTTTTTTTCTTCCCGTGCAGATATGTCAGTAACCGCTGAGGTGTAAGCGCGTTATAGCCGCGATATCGTAATACTTGAGCATCACGACATCAATTATTCCGGCGATATCAATGAGTGCTACTACGTTAGGCAGACAGAGAACATTCAAGTGCCCTTACGCAGTATGTTCTCGCTAACTAAAAGGGCTCCGTAACAATAGGATCGAATCCGAACGACAATCCAGTCTAATCCCACAGGATAGGCTAGATTAGTATTCTCCGCAGAGCTCATGGGGAGCACTGTCAGTGAAGGAGTCATAACCAGAGGGAAGGTCCAGGGGATATTACCTAGAAAACCAGGTGAATGGGTTATCTGTGATGGTCTATCCACCGATGACCTAAGTGATGGCTCCTTCTATATCAAAGTTACCTGGGTACTTACATCTCCTAGGCAGTATATACCTGCCACCCGAGAAGAGACCCTTACCCTCATTAAAGCATCCCGATCTGCACTACTGTATGTATACCTACCTATATGTGGTAATACAGAATTGTTATCTCCCAACGGTTATACATATTCATTGATTGTCCTTAGCCACTTCACGGACCACTTTCACTCCATTCGCCAGAGAGTACCTACTATGTAACTTCTACTACATAGAATCACTCCCATTCTCCTCACCAAGTCCATGTCTGATTGCTTGGCAAAAAAAGACTCAGAAAAACCTGCCCGGTTTTTGACATCAGATGGTCTATTTCGGGTCTTCTTGTTCCATTCTCACAGCACCTTCATATACCGTCTATATACTAGGCATATGGCATCGCATCTCGATAACTCCAGCAGCAATTAACAACTTCAAACTGATCTAAATTCATAAAGTCTTGAGAGGTATTCAATCAAGATATTCCCCAAAGACCTCAAATCCTATCCCTTCTAGCAAGAAAGAAAGGCTCATCACTGATGCCACAAGATCGCCAAGCCAAACCCCCCCCCCCCC
>ENA-UOXB01000176-UOXB01000176.1-bioreactor-metagenome-genome-assembly--contig:-NODE-176-length-68685-cov-13.403074_pt1 | contig 68685 bp, 59 predicted proteins | sample MGYA00238158_ERZ761615 | MGnify/ENA primary metagenome ERZ761615 (study PRJEB28904, sample SAMN06267902) | bioreactor metagenome | isolation source: Joint BioEnergy Institute, California, USA...
TATATATATATATATATATATATATATATATATATATATATATATATATATATACCTGTAGCAGCACAAACAATGCTTCAGGCAGCGTTTCCCCTTCGGCGCTGGTTGGCGCGGTTCCTTGGAACACCCAGCGGGCGCCTCCCCGGACGGCCGTTCAGCCTTCTGCCCGCGAGCGTCGCCGTCACTTCACCTCCATCTTTGACGGCTTGCTCCAGGCACCCGCTGCCACCTTTGTACTCGCCGCCACCGGCTACAAAAGCGCCTCCAGGCCCCCCTTCTCCGCGTCCCCTCCCTCAGATACGTCGCTGCGAACCAGCCTTTCAGTCAGGTACGATGGCCAAGACGACCCCTCATACGCTCACTGGCGGATCTTCGCTGGAGCCAGACTGACAGATATCACAGCTCCCAGTGTCGACAACATTGACAAAGACGCACGTTTCAAACTAGCCTTCTAGCTTCGAAATTCCTGCTCTCGCCGGCCCAAGATGGCTAGCACAACTGCTTCAAACAAGATCACGCTCACGAGCTCGGATGGCGCCAACATCGAAGTCGGTGCGTTGCAACACCTCCTTGCTGTACAGGCATTGTGCGCAGGCCTAGATCTCTTGTGCTAACATACCTCTTCTCCACAGACCGCGAAATCGCTGAGCGTTCCGTCCTCCTCAAGAACATGCTGGAAGACCTGGGTGACTCGGGAGAGGCCATCCCAATCCCCAATGTAAGTATTTCATCACCATTCTCCAGTTCCCCGCACAGGCCCCTCACCCTTCACACCACACAATCTAACCAACATCTCCTCCAGGTCAACGAGGCCGTCTTGAGGAAGGTTATAGAGTGGTGCACCCACCACAAAAACGACCCTCCAAGCACCGGAGATGACGATGATTCTCGCCGGAAGACGACAGATATCGACGAGTGGGACCAGAAGTTTATGCAGGTCGACCAGGAGATGCTGTTTGAGATCATCCTGGCTGCCAACTACCTTGACATCAAGGCCCTCCTTGATGTCGGCTGCAAGACTGTCGCGAACATGATCAAGGGCAAATCCCCCGAGGAGATCCGCAAAACCTTCAACATCCAGAATGACTTCACTCCAGAGGAGGAAGATCAGATCCGTCGGGAGAACGAGTGGGCTGAGGAGTAAGTTTTCCCACGCATCCACATTGGAAATCACAGACATCTCTGCCGTTCAGATGCACGACCCTATCCAGTCGCGCAGCATGCTGACCCCTTCCTGCAGCCGTTAGTTGCGTTGACAACGCTCGACATCATAATATACCACTTCCTTGGCCATGCCGCCATCACTCTGAAGCACCCGGACTTCAGATGATGTGCCATGCCTAAGCACGAGGGTCCATGATGTTCCGACTTGGACGACGCGATTTTCCTCACATCACCCGGCGTTCGGCTCTACTTTACGGCTCTCACTCCTTATATTGACTTGAATTCATACCATCCCATGGGTGTTGCTGGTCTTGCATCTGTGACCGATGCCTGGATTTGTGTGGTTCGTCGGAACATACTAGATAGATAGTACCGCCGAATGCAAAGCATGCGGGTCACACCCCCTCCTTCCCTGTCTGTCTCTCTTCTAGTAGAAGTGCGGCTCTCTTCTCCTTGGCATAGGTGTTGAAAAGATGCCTGCTGCTTTGGCACTATGTAGACTGGGGAGATAATATCCTGTAAGACACGAGCGTCTTCCCTCGTCATGGGTAGGTACGATTCTAGATATGGCAGGGAACAGTAGAGAAAGAACACTTGTATCTACGTGTCTGGATATTTGCGTAGCTATATCATTTAGAATTTAATGTTGCATGTCCCACCAATTGTCAGGTCGTGTTGCAGGTAGGTGTACGGGAGCGGCGCAATATGATCTGGAGCCGAGGCACGGAGTATCTACCTGCTGAGAGCAGGATAATATGACAGACGAAATGCGCTACAAGGAAAACTACTCAAGTTACGATCTTGTTGTCCCCCCTACAAAATGACAGATTTCTGTTTCTCGAATCTTCATTTTTCATTCCATCTCGATAGATACTTTTCACCGGAGAATGCGCGTATCCATCCATCCCCATCGTCCTAAGTAAAGGGGGCGGACTGACTGGAAAAGGCGTTATGACAGAAAAGAGACAAGAGAAACAAGAGGCATCTCGTAGAATGCAAGGAACCGGAAACACGACATCATTTTTTTTCAATTCGACAATTTTCTTCTTTTCCCTTCTCCCTGATTCCTCTTTTTTTCTTTTCCCTTTCCACTTCACCCTGCCAGGAAGTAATGCCTAGGCTAGGGCTTACATTCCAGCTAAGGATAAGCCCACAATTTTGCCTTCCTTTCCGGTTACCGCTGTCATTCAGTCGTATTTGATTTCCCTTTTATTTGAAATTCGTACATCGTGTAGAGAAAACATCTCTTTTTCATGGATATCCGTCACGGATCTCCGCATTGCTATCCCCCTCCGTTCTTGTCTCGTCTCGTCCTGTCTGTTACCCGCGATCCACACAGCCTTCACTGTCACTCCGTTGGCAATAATTGTCTTCCTTCAACGAACCCGTAAACGTTCAGGATGATAAAGGAATCGGACGGAGTCGGGTTCGAAAAAAAGAGCATTCACTTGTCCATCAGACAGCGACCAAAGCGTTCAGATAGCGAGAGAGGAGTCCATGACGGTTGGGAGTATGCGACTGGCGGCATCGGAAGAAGTGTTCGAAACCAGGCATCGCGCAGGCAGGGAAATGGAGGGAAGGAAGAAAAAAAGGAGCCGCGGGAGAAAAAAAATTGTCGAATTTAGATGCCGAGACGGGTCTTGCGCCAGTGCCTCCTCTTGGCGTTGTATCTGTAGTTTGTGTAGAAAAAGAAAGACATTTGTTAGCCCATTTTGTTCCTACTGAATTCTGCATGTGGTGGCTTGATTTGATTTGCGGAGCCCGGTCGTGTTATAAATTTATTTCAGGGAATCTGATTCGAAGGACAGATATATACGACTCGGACCGGGGCGCGAGTTTTTCTTCGAAATATCGAGATCGTATGAATGAAATAGGGAATTATTTACCTGATGGTGTTACCGGTCCTGAGGCGAATCCACTGGGGGATAGGACGGTTCTGCTTCTGAGCTTTGGCAAGCTTCTGCTTGGTACGGAAGGACTTGTGGCTCTGCAGAAGATTTCCAACGTTAGCTATATTGATGAACTCTGGAGAGATATGTCACGGCAGGAGACGTGAGGAGAAAAATTCCCCGTGTATCCGGCATCATATCAGGGCCGTAGATGAAGAAGTGCACTCACCGGCATCTTGAAGGCTTGTCGCGATGGCGAGCTGGGGTACGGACTGGCGTTGGTGATGTTGTCGAACGTCGACCAACTCTATCGAGGCTTCGGGGTGGTGATTTTTGTGTGGGTAGGGCTTAGTGTTTCGCTTGCGGAGAGGTCATGTGATGCGGTACCTGCCTCTCAGCGCATAGGTACTCCGTACTGGTATGCACCCCTTCTGGATGCTGTTATCTGTCGTGGAGATTTGCATGTCTACGATTTTGGTTCCAATTCGTGATATCTTTGGCATTTAAATTTCTGTACAAGTGCTTCAACCAAGATTGGAGATGCTTCTAGCACCCACGGATACAAGCCACCCTGCCCTTCCAGGATCTAACCTGACGTCCGTTCAAATGTCCTACTTGATGCTGATTTCTGAGTCTGCCAAGGCCTGCGCATCGCGATTGTTCTTGTAAGAGGCAGGCGTTGAGCCTTCAGGAGCGTCATGCGACGAATATTCAAGCTTTTGACTTCCGACGTTAAGATACGACTGGAACAGTGCCGAGGGAGGTTGTTTGCCAAGATCTTGAGTGATTTCATCTTCGCTACCATCACTTTGCTGCCTAGGCATAAGAAATTTAGGTAGGTACCTAGGTAGGATTATGTCTCTTTTTTCTACACCTGGACAGCTCGAAGAACCCCCACGCGGGGTGTGGCTTACCATCAGCAACAACCTGAGACGCACGGCTGAATATGATGGATCTTTAACCCTGCTCGCTCTTAGCGAGATTGACGAGAATGCACTAGAAATCTCCTATCGATATCAGTCTCGCGCGTCGAGCAATCGGAGATCTCCAATGTTTCAGAGTACAGACCGCGCTTGTTTCTTTAGGAATAAAGGACTATCGGCGAGTCGGCATCTTCAACCTCCGTGAGTCCGTGCACGGTTGGCACCTGCAGAACATCGATTCCTCCGACTCGCTTGTCGACCTGTCATGACAGTACCTGACAGTACATCCATGTAATTTTCCTTAGTTACGATACCAACAATATACCTTTCGGGAATGGTCTATCCGGTCCGAGACATCAGCATTCTGCGGGTTGCTATCCTGTGATTTTTGCAATCGGGATAAGGAGATTTCATTTCCCACTCGATACGTCGATACGAGCCTGTTCCCGCAGCTCCAATAAATCGTGACTCATCGGTGAATCATCGAAGGCCATGTTGCTTCTCAAGGTTCCAAGGTTCTCTATCGACCTTGCCTTGTTTGAGTTTGCTTCCGTGATTTTTTCGAGGCCAAGTCGATCCCGATGCATCATCTTATTCATCTTTGACTCATGATCGACAAGGTTAGTATGAAGATCAATAAGTAGGTACTACGTATGGTACTAATTAGCTCATCGATAGGCCCTTGCTTAAGGAGTCGTAGCAAGAACTTCGAAGGAACTCCCCCTTGACTCCTTGAGACGGCCCGTGGGGCGGCGGGATCCTTTTCTGGAACCCTACCCGCTGCGGGGCGCCAATGTGGCTAGCTCTCCTAGCCCGTCAGCCTGTGACACTTGCAAATATCACTATGACTCAAACAACTGGAAGAAATAATAATACAAGCTGTCTGGAACTGAGGATACGCAGGCAGTAGAATAATGAATCAAAATCAAGGTAATACAGAATTAGGCACAATAATTCTTATCTGTATAGTTGTTGGTGCCGCTGGGAGCTGCGGCGGACTAAGTACTGTACCTAGGTTCATCAGGCGCCCAGACCCCTACGCAGTGATACTCCGTGTCTATCAAAGTGGTGTTGCCCGAGATACAGAAGTTTGCGGGTCATGGCTGATGATGTTATTGTGCTGGCTGTTAGCAGTCCCCGTAATTGAAGCAAAGGTGTCTATGAATGCATATCGTGCACTCCTTTCTCATGGAATTTCGGCGATGGATGCACTGCGGTAGAATTAAGACTTGCTGTACTCCGTACTGTAGTAAAGAAATAATTTACTACGGAGTAGAGGTAGCTTGTCAAAACTCGGTCCATTTTATTGTTTAAAGGTCAAAACTATGCCGCGTACCTTATCTACCTGAAAGGAATGTGATCTTCGCTTATTTAGGAGTGCTGATAGGAAGAAACCTCACAATTCTTCGCAAGGACCAGTTGTTATCAAGGCATTGCCGATAAATTACTATCTGACAAGAGAACTGGAAAAGAGCCGTACCGTAACGGCGGCTTACCCCGTACGGGGTAACATCCATGGATCTATCCTACGTAAGCAGGCTGCAACGATCAGCAGTGGGCACGGGGACGGCCTCTTTGGCAGGCAGCAGCCGATGACGGTGTAGCGCGGTTTCAAGGTTGGATCCTGCACGACATTTCGAGCATGGATAAGTTCCTTTTGGCGCCACAGGATTGGTCCGGGTCGTGTACTCTGTATAAGCGAAGAACCATGTACGGAGCACTCCGTATTTTATATTTAGCATGCCCACAGGGGTGGAGCATGGCAAACAGAAGAACTGCTGAACTGGGGCTGAAAGAAAGCCTCGGAGAACTGCGAGTGGCTGCGAGCCGTGCATAAAGTCATAACAAAGGTCGGAAGAACGACACTCCGATACAGCTAAAACGAAGCTTGGCACGGCTGGCCGTCTTCTCCAACGGGTCCCAACGGGGCCGGGGAAACTAGCAGTCGCCCCGATGCGGTAAACATCTAGATCTACTGCTCCGTACTTTCGTCCGAGCAGGAACCTCTTAAAGACCCTCCTCTCCTCCAAGCTGCTGCCAGCATGCCGCTCACTCTGCACCGCTCCATGGTCTTCTCGCTCCCATTATGAGATAGGCCTATTCTTTTCATTCTCTCCCCTCCCCCTTTACCCCTCGCACGTCTCTCGAGGAGCGTCGATCCCGAGCTCGTTTTTCCTCTTCGGGGTGGCAACCTTGGGTCATAGATTGTTCACTGTATCTAGCAAACCGCGCGCCATCTGCTGTACAAACCAGCTCTTCGTTCAGAAATATAAGCCTCATTTTTTGTGTCTAATTAATAATTTTTGAGCTCTTACTGCAACCGACGGCGTTTCCGTGCGCGCTTGCTGCCATTTACCCCTGAGGCTTCGTCACGGTCAGAGAACACAATTATTATCAGTCGCGACCGGTGTTTGGTGTCGACCGAAAAGAGCATTTGTCGCCATGGACGGCGACAGTGGCGGAAAGCCTTCCCCCACAGAGAAGGCGTTGGAGGAGCCCCTGACGACAACAATTGGGGAACAGGTCTCTTCTCAATCCCCCGATGTCGAGAAGGAGAAAGTGAAAGGAACAGAGTCCGGGCCAGTCAATATACCAGAGACCACCGATGCGGATGCTGCCTTCGCCCATCTCCCCGAGCATGAGAAGCAGATTCTGAAGAAGCAACTCGACGCACCGACTGTCAGGATTAATTTCCTCGGTCTCTATCGATATGCCTCTAAGATGGATTTGTTGATCATCTTCGTCAGCGCAATCTGCGCTATTGCTGGTGGCGCTGCTTTGCCATTGTTTACGGTCTGTCTTTGACTTACAAATTACTAACCTCGTATCACGCGATATGCGATTCCATACTAACCCTTGTCCGTAGATTCTTTTCGGAGAGATGGCTTCTGTTTTTCAGCGTATCATGCTAAATACCATTTCATATGACGAGTTTTACCATGAGCTTACGCGCAATGTCCTTTACTTCGTGTACCTCGGCATTGGCGAGTTTGTGACCATTTACATCTGCACCGTGGGATTTATCTACACAGGCGAGCATATCAGTCAGAAGATCCGGGAGCATTATCTCGAGGCCATTCTGAGGCAGAATATCGCCTATTTCGATAACCTCGGTGCCGGCGAGATCACGACCCGTATAACGGCGGACACGAATCTTATTCAGGACGGTATCTCCGAGAAGGTAGGGCTCACGTTGACGGCGGTGTCAACATTCATCACAGCCTTTATCATCGCTTACGTCAAGTACTGGAAACTTGCCCTGATCTGCTCGTCTACGATTCTTGCCCTTGTTGTCCTCATGGGCAGCGGTTCCAGATTCATCGTCATGTTCAGCAAGAAATCACTGGAAAGCTACGGTGTTGGTGGAAGTGTTGCAGAGGAAGTGATCAGCTCGATCAGGAACGCTACAGCTTTCGGCACCCAGGATAGACTCGCAAAACAGTACGAAACCCACCTGAACGAGGCCGAGAGATGGGGGATCAAGCTGCAAGTCACTCTTGCGATCATGGTTGGCGCTATGTTCGGTATCATGTACCTCAACTACGGTCTGGGGTTCTGGATGGGCTCGCGGTTCCTTGTCGATGGAGAGGTCAAGAACGTGGGTCAGGTCTTGACGATCTTGATGTCTGTCCTCATCGGTTCTTTTGCTCTGGGGAATGTGAGTCCGAATGCTCAGGCATTCACGAGCGCCGTGGCTGCGGCTGCAAAGATCTACAGCACGATCGACCGTGCATCTCCGCTTGATCCCTCGTCGGAAGAAGGTCTGAAACTGGACCATGTTGAGGGCAACATTGAGTTCCGAAACATAAAGCACATCTATCCTTCGCGACCGGAAGTTACTATCATGGAGGATGTTTCCCTCTCGATACCTGCTGGCAAGACAACTGCGTTAGTCGGGCCCTCGGGATCTGGCAAAAGCACGGTTGTCGGGATGGTGGAGCGGTTCTACATTCCCGTCGGCGGTACCGTTTTGCTCGATGGCCATGATATCCAGACACTCAATCTCCGCTGGTTGCGCCAACAGATCTCGCTAGTCAGCCAAGAACCTGTTCTGTTCGCCACGACCATATACGAGAACATCAGATACGGACTTATCGGCTCAAGGTTCGAAAACGAGCCCGAGGATAAGATCAGAAAACGGATTGAGGATGCAGCAAAGATGGCCAACGCCCATGACTTCATCATGAGTCTGCCGGAGGGATACGAGACGAATGTCGGCCAGCGTGGCTTCTTGCTCTCGGGAGGTCAGAAACAACGTATTGCCATTGCTCGTGCTGTCGTTAGCGACCCAAAGATCCTTCTTCTCGACGAGGCCACATCTGCCTTGGATACCAAGTCCGAGGGAGTGGTTCAGGCGGCGCTCGACAAGGCGGCAGAAGGACGAACGACTATTGTGATCGCTCATCGGCTATCTACCATCAAAAATGCACACAACATTGTGGTCCTGGTCGGTGGGAAGATCGCGGAACAAGGCACGCATGATGAACTCTTGGATCGCAAGGGCGCTTACTTTAGGCTTGTTGAGGCTCAGCGTATTAACGAGGAGAAGGATGCGCAAGCTGTGACGACAGAGGACGAAGACGAGGAACTCGCCTTGAAGATAGCTCGAACTAGATCCGCCAATAAGGAGGGACTGGCTTCTCAAAGCTCTGACGACGAGGGGTTTGAGGAACCAGTCAAGCGGACTGACACGAAGAAGTCGCTTTCGAGTGTTGTCCTTTCAAAGAGACAACCAGAGACCGCTCAAAAGTACTCTTTGTGGACCCTGATTAAATTCATCGCCTCCTTCAATCGACCCGAACTGCCCTATATGATCATCGGTCTGGTTTTTTCGATGCTTGCAGGTGGAGGGCAGCCAACTCAAGCCGTCCTCTACGCCAAAGCCATCACTTCAATCTCACTGCCCCCGAGCATGTATGACAAGCTCAGGCATGATGCAAACTTTTGGTCACTGATGTTCCTAGTTGTGGGGATTGTGCAATTTTTCACTTTCTCCACTCAGGGGGTCGCATTTGCCTTCTGCTCTGAAAAGCTGATTAGTCGGGCGCGGAGTAAAGCGTTTCGGGCAATTTTGCGTCAAGATATTGCCTTCTTCGACAGGGAGGAGAATAGCACAGGCGCCCTGACCTCCTTCCTCTCGACCGAGACGAAACACCTGTCCGGCGTCAGCGGCGCGACACTGGGAACCATCCTGATGGTTGGCACGACTCTGGGAGCTGCGCTGGTAATCTCTATTTCCATTGGGTGGAAATTGGCGCTTGTTTGCACGTCTGTAGTCCCGGTTCTCCTGGCGTGCGGATTCTACAGATTCTGGATGCTTGCCCAATTTCAGCAACGAGCCAAGAAGGCCTATGAAGGATCTGCTAGCTATGCATGCGAGGCTACCTCGGCCATCCGCACGGTCGCGTCCCTTACAAGGGAAAAGGATGTCTGGGCCGCATATCATTCTCAGCTTCAAGACCAGGGGAGGAAGAGTCTCATCTCTGTCCTCAAGTCTTCTACTCTCTATGCTGCTTCTCAGGCACTCACCTTCTTCTGTGTCGCCCTTGGATTCTGGTATGGAGGCACTCTTCTGGGCCACCACGAGTATTCGATCTTCCGGTTCTTCGTCTGCTTCAGCGAAATCATCTTTGGCGCACAATCTGCAGGGACCTTTTTCTCGTTCTCCCCAGACATGGGCAAGGCCAAGAATGCCGCCAACGAGTTCAAGAAGCTGTTCGACAGAAAGCCAGCGATCGACGTCTGGTCCTCTGAAGGAGAGGTGGTTGAGAATGTCGAAGGCACAATCGAGTTCAGGGATGTGCATTTTAGATATCCGACCCGGCCGGAGCAGCCTGTCCTTCGAGGTCTCAGTCTGACGGTCAAGCCGGGCCAATACGTGGCCCTCGTCGGTGCCAGTGGATGTGGAAAGAGCACGACCATTGCCCTTCTCGAGCGCTTCTACGATGCACTCGCGGGTGGCGTCTTTGTGGATGGGAAAGACATTACGCGCCTGAACGTCAACTCCTACAGGAGCTTCCTGGCGCTCGTCAGCCAGGAGCCTACGCTGTACCAGGGAACCATCAAGGAAAACATCTTGCTCGGAACCAACAGGACTGATGTTTCGGACGAGGAGATAGAAAAAGCCTGCAGAGATGCCAATATCTATGACTTTATCATGTCACTCCCGTAAGTTTCTCTGTGTTATGCTTTGATTCTCTTTTTCTTGACTTGTTGACTGACATTCCATCAGTGAGGGATTCTCCACTGTCGTGGGCAGCAAGGGAGCCATGCTTTCCGGTGGGCAGAAGCAGCGTGTGGCCATTGCCCGTGCTCTTCTCCGCAATCCCAGGATCCTGCTTCTCGACGAAGCCACTTCCGCTCTCGACTCCGAGTCGGAGAAGGTGGTGCAAGAAGCTCTGGACCGAGCTGCTCAGGGACGCACCACTATCGCCGTCGCACACCGTCTCAGCACGATCCAGAAGGCCGACGTCATCTACGTTTTCGACCAGGGCAGGATCGTTGAAAGCGGGACCCATCACGAGCTCCTCCAGAAAAAGGGCCGCTACTACGAACTGGTCAACTTGCAGAGCCTGGAGAAGAATCAATGACGGCGTCTTGTCTGTCGTCGTTCTTCCCACAATACCTTTTCTCTGATGCACATAGCATCGGGTATACAAGCTTAATGTATTCTCTGTTCCTATTACCTCCTCTCAGCGCACATACAGGATATCACGGAGAGATTCCCTGTCTGTTTTTTGTCGGAAGTGTTTGGAGTCTTCGGCCTTTCTGATGATTGTTTAGAGGTGCATGTACATTTTGTTGATGGCCACGCTTTAGCTGATGAGAAAAAAAGACATCGAGAGAAATGTCCGGGGAGATGTGAAACTTTTTGCTTCCTGTAATGTACACTTTTTGTTTCGGCTGTGCCTGTTATCTCTTCCACTGGAACCTCCCATCTCCCCGCATCATATAGTGAAGTGTTATTGAACTCGTAATGTATCATGTCGCATACGTTCTTTTATCCCTGTCGACTCCTCGCTGCCGCTGCATGTCCCACTTTATGCGTTCCTTGTCTATGGCCATACCTCTCCCATCTAGAAGATGCATACATACGGTGTATAATTATTTATTTACACAGCCATTCATTTTCAGGAACCATGCGACGGCCGGGATCTCCACATGCTCGTCGCGTGGGCATAGGGCAAGATCAGCTTGATTAGATAAGCAAAAAATGTACTGTGTACAACTCTTATGCATCTTTCTGTGTTATTTGAAATGAGGAAATAAAAAATCTTGCAAGACATAATTCATGATCCTGAGGATGCAGGGAGGTAGCACTACCGAGTACCATCTCCTGTGGTCTTGATTGGTTTTCAACAGTACCACGTATCCTGGGTGCGGACTGTAATCGGACAAACCTGACAGGCCGCGAATGGCAGCCCCTAAAATTCCACCCGCGGTGCCTGAGGCCCCACCGGTGCACAGCCAACCTGACAGGGGCAGGGACCCACATGCGGCGATCTCAGGCCGACCCGACGGTAACGCCAATACATACAGTAGTAGGAAGATCGATCTGATTCGGTATCTATGTCAATCCCAAGCAACCAGACCAACGCTTTGTAACCCATAAATAATAAAACAATGTCAATAACAATGACAAGAGAAATCAACCTAATCGCCCGCCCCAACGCCAAACTCTGTTTCCACGTCGACCTGCCGCACGCCCCGCGCCTCCGCGATCAGCCCCATCAGGCCCTGCCCGACGTCCTTGATCTCGTTGTACACGTGGAGGAGGCGGATGTGGCGCCGCACGGTGGCAGCGGCGTCGGGGGATCTGGTTCGTTTTTTTTTCCTTTTGTTAATAATATTGTATTGTATAGGTGATTTGGAGGGAAGGGAATCCGATTGATGACAGACGCTAATGGAATAGAGAGGACGGACGTACTTGAGCTTCGATCGCGTCTCCGCGAGCTGCGACTCTGTCTGCGCGATTTGGGACTCGAGGTCGGCGATGGATGCGCGGAGGGCGTTCTGCATGTACTCCGTGTCGATGGTTAGTCTGGGGTAGTATAATCTAGATGATGGGTATCCACGATGTGTAGGTATGCACACGTATGGATGGATAGATCTCTCATCATTCATCCTGCAGGAAATAATGTGGAATGTGTGGGGAAATAAAGAAACGGGTAACTCACAATCTTCCTCTGCCGCTGGGCTAGCTGTGCCGGCGAGAGATCTGGTGGAGGATCGTCCTTGCGATCATCGTTTCCCGCGGGGGGCGTTGCGGATGTGTCTCCCGGTGTCGTGGAGGAATTGTTGCTGCAGGCGTCGTGATCGTCCGCAGACTCTGGAGGGGCCATCGGAGGCGGGTGCGACAAGGATCGATGCTTTTCTCTTCTTCGATCAAGGTGGAAGAATACTGTAATATCATCCCCATGGAGTTGCTCGGCACTTGTCGACAATCGGGCGGAGCGTCGCGCGGCTTGGCCGGCCCGTCGCTCGGCCGCCGTCGTGCGCCGCGTCGGAGGCCCGGCTGCTTACGTCTTTGTCCTCCTCCGCCTCGCACCCGTCAGCGGGCGTCGTGCGTTTGCTCCTCGACGTCCTGGCATGTCCGCGTCTGCTCGGCCTCCCTCCGCCTTGCCTCCACCATCGCTATAAGCCATAGCATGACCCCTGCCGGACAGCGCTCGACGCTGCCTTCCTCTCCTTCCTCCTGATTGTTGCGGACGCAGGCTCCCCGCTGCGCAGCCTGGCCCCTCCCACATCCTGCCTCGAGCCGACCTGACCTGCTTCTTCTCCTCCCCCCTTGTCGACGCCAGCCCGGATGGCCAGGTCGGACAGCCTTGCGGTGCTCCTGGCACTGCTCCTGGCCCGCACGGCCTCCGCCCATGGTGGCCATGCGGAGCTTCCAGAGGGAGAGGTCGTTACAGATGATCCAATTGTATGTCCAAGTCCAGCGCAAGGCATCCGTGACGGCATCGATGGTGCGGTTCGCTGACCATGACTTTTTTTATACGGCTCCTACAGGACTCGGTATTATGGATCCATATGATTTTGATGGGCATCGCCTTTGGTGTTATCTTCCCATTGGGCATGGTTCTTGGGGTACGGATGCATTCCACTTCTCGCAGGCATTCCGTGCAGCAGAAATCCCCAGCGGAGGGGTAAAAAGAGAATAGAACACTTGACTGACGGCTGCAACCCGCATCTCTACAGATCGTCCGCTCCCGATGGCACGTCCCGGTCCAGGTCATCGGGACGATTTTCGCCGTGCTGGCCTTCTTCATGGGACACGCCCACAAGGGCCGCCAATTCGCCAAAAACATCCACGCCGCGTTTGCCAACTCCTTGATGCTCATGCTCGTGATCCAGGTCGTGCTGGGGGCGTACCTGAAGCTTCACCTCAATAAGGGGATCAACGGCCGGATCCGTCGGTATGTCGTGCTCGGCCATGGAGTGCTGGGCAAGGTGATGCCCATCGTGAGCTGGGTCCAGATGCTGTTTGGCGGTATCACGGCCCTGGGCTTCTGCCGCGGGGACCATCTCGGCCAGTGCCTGGCGCACTTCATCATGGGGAGTGCTTTCATCGCGTACGGCATCCTGCTCACCATTCTACTGCTCGTCGGCCAGTACTGGCTGCGCCGCACAGGCCGGAGCCAGGAATTCTTCGACTCGCTGGTCATCGCGGCCTGGGGGTGTGTTAACACGTTCACAGAGCATCGCTGGGGACAGCCGTGGGTCCACAACGATCTCCAGCACACGACGATGGGCATTGTGTGGTGGTGCGCCGGTCTGCTGGGCCTCTGGCTGAGCAGGAAGAGAAACGGCCGCCCGAAGCGCAACCTGGTCCCCGGCATCGTTATCCTGCTCACCGGATACGCTATGTCTGGGCACCCCCAGACCCTCCCGCTCAGCACGATGATCCACACGGTGTTCGGATACACCCTGATGGCGGCGGGCGCCACGAGGATCATCGAGATCTCCTTCGTCTTGAAAGACCGGAGCACGCTCAGTCCGGACGGTTCGGACCCGAGCAGCTTCCAATATCTGCCGCCATTCGTATGTCCTTTGAAACCATTTTCGTTGGAATCTGAACTGACAGAGCCGTAGCTACTCTACGCCTCCGGATTCCTCTTCATGGGCGCAACGGAGGAGCAGACGAAGCTCCTCAGCGACGCGCACATCGACCACGTTTCATACGTCCTGATCCTGTACAGCATTGCATTCATCCTCTTCCTCTGTAAGTCTTCCATTCTCCCACCCCTCCTGGTGCTCGGAATCCTCCCAATGCTAACGCTATACCCCATCCAGTTGTCAATATCCTCCTCCACATCTACGCCGTCCACGCGTTTCCCAGCTCCGCCACGGTTAACAACCACACCATCAAGGGAAGCAGCCGCCCGAAAGCCCACCGCTCCCGATCATCCGCCTCGTTCTCGCAGGCCAACGGCAGCGGGTTTATGAACGGCCGCCTCTCGCGCGCCGAGGCGCAGCACATCCACGACGCGGAGGCGTTCGAGCTGCAGGGCTTGATCTCCGAGGAGGATAACGACGAAGACGACACGCATAGGAAAGGTGAGGATGAAGAGGACCCGCACGCTGCGAAGGAGACGGCCAGGGCCTGAAGTAAGTAATCGGGGGAAAAAAAAAGGAAGAACCCTGAGAGGAAGAGCGGGGTGAGCGATTTGGGGGAATATATTCATTGCATTTTGCCTTTTTGATTTCCTTTTTTTAACTGGGGAAAAAGCCACCGGAGCAGCCCTAGCCTCGACAACATCTATCCATCTTAGATAGACCGCAGTGAGAAGGAAGTCCATGGTTCTCGTTTTCGCTCTTCAATTCTACTATATGTTAATGACATGGCATGGCCTTTGTTTCTTTCTTTCTTTCTTGCTTGCTTGCTTGCTCGCTCGTTTGCCTGCCTGCCCTGCCCTGCCCTGCCCTGCTAGTTTCCTTGCTGTCCCATATATCTGGTTCATCATCATCGTCTTTACATCCAATCTCATTGTTATCCCATCCGCATTGCTCGCTGGTTTCGGTTTTTGGTTTTTGTTTTGGTTCTTTAGGATTCAAAGGCGGCGTTTTCGTGTCGTATCGTATCATATTATTTCATTTTCGCATCTATCCATCGATCACTATCATATTATTGCTGTCCAGACAGCTGTCTGTCAATCGATGTCTGTGGAGTTTGGTTTATAATTGATAATTATCTATGTAGAGCAGATAGGGACAGACAGAAAGAATAAAAATTGCTCTGCAATCGAGAGAGATGATGAGTTACTTGTTCTCGATTGGATTCTATTTGATTAATAAAAGTAATTAAATTAGTTAGACTCATTGCTTCGTTTTAAGACATTACTTTTTATCCTGCACTATCGTACATAAGTAGTACATGATCGTTTTCTTTAGCTTCTCGAAAAAGCTGTTGTTCGAGAAACATCATGCGTGCAAATCACAACGGAGTAAATGTCCGTTCTGGTTCCGTCTTTCCACCTCCTGCTGGTTGGCGGGACACGTGTAATTAGTAGGGTATGGGTATGGGTCCTTTCGATGGACTTATGTCCTGACGGGAGATGGAATCGTATCCTCCGCCGGTTCTTCATTTCATCACTTCAAGCCCAAGCCTTTCCATGGAAAGGAAGCTCCGCAATCACGAAATTAGGAGGGCCTTGCGGCCCATGAGAGACGGTAGTGAAACCAGCCGGCTAGTAAGTAAGTTCTGTGGCTTTGGATCCCGCCTGCCTTTTCTTCTTCATATCTTCCGTTATGAGAACATCTGTTCTTTCCCTGTTCATTCTGGCGATAGTATCATAGTCCAGTACTTAAGGCGCAGCCGTCACGACCCCGTCCAGCGGAACGGCGCTGGGATTATTAGCGTTGACATTCGCATTATTGACGGCAGCGGGCACGGCCGCAGGGGTGGCCGCAGCAGCCGCGCTCTCGATCTGATCCGGGAAGAAGGGATGGAGCGGGTAGATGGGCGCGACGTTGCGCTCGCCGTCGAAGAGGAGCAGGTTCTGCAGGGGCTGCTCGCGCGCGCTCAGCAGGTTGATAACGTCCTGCGCGAGGCTGCCGCCGACGAAGGCCGCCACGGGGCTCAGCTCGCTGCCCAGGTTCTGCAGGAAGCCGCGCAGGAACTCCGACGTGAGGGTGGAGATGTCAAGCTTGAGCTCGCGGTGGCGCTCGTTGGCCAGCTTGGTGAACAGCTCCAGGTCCGGGCGCGAGAAGGTCGGGAACCGCCCGCCGGAGAGTTTCTGGAACTCCCACAGCGCGCGGAGGCAGGTCAGCAGCGGGGTGACGGCTCGCCGCTTGCGCGAGTTGCGGGTGAAGTCTTCGGGCAGGGGGGAGGTGTTTGCGAGGATGAGAGGGGAGTAGACCTCCCTCTTCGTCACCATCTCGATGATCTTCTCGTTCTCCTTCTTGGTCGTGATGCTGAGGATGCTCCGCGTCGGAGTCTCCTGCGGAGGGGAGGGAACGTTGGACTTTTCGCGCTCGATCACGAAGTCGTGCATGATCAGGTCCGCGAAGACGTAGCCGTAGAATCCATGGAGACCTGCGGCGTAGAAGGGCCGGTTGGAGAGGCGGCAGGACGCATTGATTGTCGTGAAGGTTGGGAAGTCCAGCTCGGTCGCGATGATCACGTCGAAGCGCGCAAAGAACTCTGGCGGCTTCGACCGGACGTTATCCGTGTCGACGTGTATCTGGACACGGGGGTTCATGTTATGAATCTGGGGGCCCGCGGCTTGGGCACGCTGTCGTTGCCGTCAGCACTAATTCATACATGCCATCATAGATGGAGGATGAAGGAAAAGAAAGATCAGACATTTTGGCCCACATGCTCCTCTGTGAGGAAGAACTGTGCTCCCAGGTCTTCCTCAGTGACCACTTCGTGGTCGAGGATAGTCAGCGATCCGATGCCGGCCAACACGAGGTTCTTGGCGACCTCGTTGGCCAATGCTCGGATGGTGATAAGCAGGATGTTGGCAGACCGCAACCTGGGGGAAGTTGTCAGCCAAGAGTCTCTTTCTTTGGTCAGTATCTGGCAAGGATGAGATTACTTCTCCTGCGCCTTGACTCCCCACAGCCTGATCTGCCTGTCGTAGAGCGCGATCTCATCTGAAGGAACCATGGGTTAGCTCGTCACCTTAGAGATCACCGGATCACCTAAGCTCACCAGCGCTGATCGACTGGATGGTGTTCTCACGGGCTTCCATGGCTGAATGATGGCTGAATGACAAGCACTGCGTTCTTTCTGGGAGATATCCAGGATATTTTTAAATGGAATATGAGGTTCAAGATAGGGACCGGATTAGAGGTAAACAGTGGATTCAATTGCAGATATTATGTTTAAGAGAGAATTGATTCGATGGCAGATTTGAAAGCCAGCAGAAAGCACGCGAGATGAGATGACTGAAGAATACAAAGTGCTGCGTAGGTTATGGGGGCCAGGTAGGTAACGAGGAAGGAAGATGGTGTTCAAGAGAGGGTTGGAGTTGGGAGTGGAAAGGAGAGGATTCAATGGCGGTCTGGATGGGTCACCGGACAGAGACAGCACACATGCAGGGGCCCATGGAGGTGCAGACGAAGCGCAACACGCTGGATGCTGCTCTGGACGGTCTCTTGTGTCTTGTCCGGAGTGTTGATGTCGATGTCTCGGTCGCCGTCTATCTCCGGCTATCACGTGCGCCATGACGGCACCCTGCTTACATAATAATGCGGGCTGCCGTCGGCCACCGCCCGCGCCGCGGTCACGCCGCCATGTCGATCGACGCAGGCCAACTCCACCCCGGGCGCCTGCTCGTCGTCCATCCCATCCCTTCCATCTTCGCCCTCTCCCTCCCTCTTCCTCAACATCTCTCCACCTTGCACATCCCATCTGCCCCCCATCTCTGTATCTGGCTGTATATTTCTTCCGTCACTCTCAAGCTCCCTTTGTATTACCTCCGCGGATCTCGTCCTGCAGTGCACTGGCTGCCTAACCCCCGCCCTAAACCTCCTAACTCGGTCGTGGTCGTTTGGTCTCTGTGCAGGTGCCTGCCTCGGGCGTCCGCTGGAGCCGTCGTACTCAAACCACCCGTTAAATGATGGTACGTTCATAGGTTCTAACAACTGGTCACCTTTGGCTATTGTAATCGACGAGGCGGGTCCATCTGAATTGAAGGGAGGCTGGTCGATATCCCGTTGACAATATTGACCCGTTCTGTGAATCACCTGTAGTCGGGGAATTTCGACTATCCTCCTGCGTCCAGCCGTTCTTCTCGTGGAAGGGGCCCCGACCAGCACTCGGACCGCTCCAGCTCCAGTATCACCGCACGACTGCAACATCTTCGGGACCTCCTAAATTCCGAGCGAGCTCGTGACCGAAGCGGCTACACAACCACCAGGGCTATCGAGACGCTGAACCAGGAGATCGAAGAGCTCCGCTCCGACCGCGCTCGAGATCGCACCAACTTCGAACAGGCAAGAGAGGCAGTTGGCCGACAGCTACAGCAGCTGCAGTCTCACCTGACTACCCGTCGTATCCATCGGCGTGTATTTGGTCGTGAGCGAGATTCGTTACCTTCTTCCAGCATGGAGCAGGAGCCAAACCAGACAGACAGCCGACCCCGCCATCGTGGCTTGAGACCGAGTGAGATGCTGGCCAGGCTCAGAGACGGAAGGTCGAGGAGTAACAGCAGTGATATGGATGGACTGCAAGGACTCCAGCAGGCCGTTTCTCGCATGAGGGAGGCCGACTCTGCGATCGGTGCCCTGCTCGACGAACCGGTTCCTCCCATCGGGTCGTCCGATCTGTTGGCACCGGATTATTCTGTCGATAGTCAGGCGAATAGGTGGAGGGCCAAGCGACGCAAGCTGGACTCGGATGACGCACGGGAAGGTCTGCGAGGTTTCAGTTACGGGCAGTACGGTCAAGTCGTGCCTGGGGCGTTGAAGATGGAAATCGTAAGCTGCGACGGGGGAGCCTATTCCGAGCCTAACGGTGAGAGCTCGTGGCCGGAGAATGTCTTACTCAACGACTCCTCCGTGTACTGCACGAAAAGCGACCGCTGTAATCTGATTTTGAGGCATCGTGGAGAAACGCCCTTCTGCCTCAAGAAGATCGTCATCAAGGCTCCGAAATCAGGCTTTGATGCTCCGTAGGTATCTACTGTTCCAAGGACTGGGCAGTGTCGCTGACGGCCGTATGCAGGATCCAGGAAGGGATGATCTTCGTCTCGATGACCTCGGATGAGTTGCTGGCCCGCACTGCCCAATATCAGATCCAGTACTCGCCAGCCCGACGGCGACCCTCTCGTAGCAGGCGGAACGGCACCCGGCCTTCTCAAGAATATCCGAACTCGTCTAGATCTCCACTCCAGTCGTTAGAGAGGACTGTCCTTGCGGATCCTGATCTGTATTCCGATTCCGAGATTGACTCTACCACCTTGGGTCTTCCAAGCCGTCGGGACTCAACGTCCGAATTCAGAGTCACCACAGAATATGACGATAAGTCTGAAGATGGCGGTGACGAGGATGAAGAAAGTGATGGGGAGTACCCTAGCGGTTCAGAGATGCAAAGGATGTCTATAGATCAGATGGAGGACTTCCTGTGTCCCGAAGATGAAGACAGCGAGAGCGATGACGACGACTCCAACGAAATGAACGCCTTCCACCGAGGACGTTTTGAAATGCGGAGACGAATGAGAGCAGCTCGCCGACAGGACAGTGATGACAATTTACGCAGACGACGTATGGTCCCTAGCCTGATCGAGCCCGTTGGTCCCCCTGCCAGGGGCAATTCTTACTATTCCGGTGCAGGTTCTCAAGCCCCAGAAGTGATGAAGCCTCATGCTCGATTCTTCATCGAGCGGGATAAGAGCATGGTTAGCATCAAGTTCGACCCGCCTCCGTAAGTGACCTTGACCCTTGAGATGCCTCGCCATACCTCGCTGACTTGTACTAGTTCCGGGAGGTTCATTTTGATAAAGTTATGGAGCCCATATAGTGGAGGGAATATCGATATTCAGAGCATCGTTGCTCATGGTTATGCTGGACCACGGTTCTTCCCTGCGGGAGAGTTTAGATAACGCTACTGCGCCAGGCGTGTGGTAGACGACGGTTCGAATACAATTAGACAGGCAGGCATTTCGGTAAATCGCAGGCGATGAACAAAGGTTTTCCCACCGGGACCATGAAGGGGGAATGATGATTTTCTACTTCTACTTATGAGTCGGCATGCCGTATACAAGGTCTCCAACTTTTCTGATGACCGCATCATGCGCTTTTTTTCGAGTTTATGTTTATGACTACTACATTGGGCGAGGAACGATGAGATAGTTGTACGTTCAAGGAATTACCTGCAGCTGGTTTCTTGCAACCTGCACCTTCTAATCGAGTCTTATATACCTTTTACGTAGCTAATTCCTGTTGTTCATGCGGAGGTAGGGTCATTTGCCACCTATCCAGCCGCCTCGCGTACTAGTATCTCTGTCCTGAAACGAGGTTAACTTGAGGTGGGGTGACAATTTGACATCACTCACTCGTGCTGCGGCGCGGAAAACCGACACCTCGCTTATCTACTCCGTAGTATGTGCATGTATGTATGTACAGTACATTTGCCCCTGGACTTATGCACCATGTAGTTAGACAGCAGTCGCTGCTTCGCTCAGGGTAGTCGACTAATTGTTCTCAACTTGGTTGCTGCTCCTAAGCCCTGCTCAGGTCGTGCTCAATACCACATCAATTAGTACCGTGCCCGTTTATTAGTTCAATTGCCATCTCTGTACATACTCCTCTTACAGATAGGCCAGACCTCTTTATCGCCAAGTCGGAAAAGCCTTTGATGAACGACTTCCAAAGGAAAAGCAACCAATCAGAAAATAAATAAAAATGCAACTGTGTACAAAGTACCGTGTACAAACAATGGAGCACATAGTTTAAATAGATAGAGCTGACTGGGCACCTGAATCCTACTATGACCCCTTTGGAGGCACCTTCTAGGGATCTCTTGGGGATTCTTTTGTGACATTTTCTGTGACATTTGAATCCTACTCAAGTTTTTCACAAACTGGCATGTATTCGGTTAACATAGATTAGATTTGGGACCTGTGGTAGGTTGAGGCAGTAGTTGTCTGTGTAACAGGATCGGGAGCAGCGCAGTTTGTTACACAGACAACTTCTTTGAACGGCCTAAGATTCTTTCAGAAGCTTTCACTAAATCCTTTGACCTTTTTAATCATAGATTTCACTGCTACCTGAGACCCCAAAACAGTCCTAACAAAGAAATCAGTATATCTCTTTGACAGAGCTGGACAAGATTGCATATGCAGTGCAATAAGATCCTGCACTGGACCTATGCGGGTAGTGGTCATTGGATGGTTTGAGAACACTCCATGCAAGATGAATATGTATCTAAGCCAACCCTATTATGTTATTGAATAAGGGATGCTTCCACGCCTAACCAACCATCCTCTGTCAGTAATATGGGAAAATAAAGGGAAGGGGAGAGAAACGTACGAATATATATAGCAGCTCCCTTGTCCCCAAAGGCTCTGTTTCTTCTTTATCTAATCTAACTGAAAAGGAGCTTCAGTCCATTTCCAACAACCGACCGCCACAAATAATCACACACACACACTTACTTATACAAAGATGATGAAACTCCTCGTGCTCTCTCCACTTACCGTCTTCCTCCTCCCAATCATCACCCTCGCTCCCGCTCCCGTCCTGGGCCTGACAGTTTTCCCCGTCAAGTGCAGCCAGCCGGGAAGTAATGCTTGCTCGTAAGTACCCAAGTACCTACCTAGCAGTTACCTTACCTACCTAACCTACCTACCTGATCCATCATCTCTTTGAGACCCCCACACCCCTTCCATTCATTTACTGATGGGAAGCACTAGGGGCCGAGACATCTACGCCTGCACCGCCACCGGGGAACTAATCTACTCGGGTACATGCCAGCCCGGCACAGCGTGTCAGATAACGCCTACTGGCGCCGCTGTGTGCCGCTAGGTGGATTGATCGGACAACTCCTTCTATTCCGGGTTGACAACGAAAAAAGAGAGGATAAGAAGGAAGGGCCGTAGGACAAGATCTAGGGTAGAGAGGGTGGTGAGGACTAGAAAGAAGGATTGGAGAAGTCTACAGAGCAGAGCCCCCGATTTATATAAGGGAATTCCCTCCTTTGACATGTCCAAGATCCTTCCGGAAGCGTTCGCTGGTCCTTTGGGCTTATCATAGGTTTCACAGCCACCTGAAATCCTGAAACAGCCCTAATAAAGAAATCAGTATATCTCTTTGATGGTTCTGAATGAGACCACGGATATGGGCATATGAGACCTTGGCAGCAGACGCATGCAGGTAGTCGTTCAATGGATGGTTCTGAGACCACTCCATTCAACATTTGCGGGTTAGGGAATTAAGTCTCTTCAAAGTTCATGCTCTCTATCTCTTGATCCTTTAGCTCTTCTTTCTTTGTGCCGACTTTGACAGGCGGCCACAGGATAATTATGATAAGATTTTGGATCTGCAATGTCGTATCAGACTCAGTCACTGTAGTGCTTTGCAGAGTCTCATATATTACCGGTTCCGTCGCCACCAAGGGCGATCTGTTGAATGAGGCGGCCTTAGACCAACTCATCTACCGCTTCCTGCATAGGTCCGCCGCAGGGTTTCATATGCCCGCATCTGGGATCTCCATCATTTCCATCACAAGGGTATACCCGCTTCTTTATTTTGACTGTTTTCAGAGATCTGGTGGTGGCGAGACCTGTGATGAAGGCCACAAAGAATCAGCTAGGGCTTCTAGTAAGATCTCGGACATGTCAAAAGGAGAGAACTACATCTAGATATGGCCCTGAAAGCTTATAGGAAGCTCCTCCTAATCTTCTCCTTCGCCTAGGCAGCTAGTCTAGCTTCGAAATCTATCCGTCTATCCTAAAGTCACCCTATTTAATCGATTGATCTTCTTCGGAGCCTCTATTTCCCACAACCAGCTGCCACAAATAAATGCATAATACATGCATACAGATACCTGCTTGCTTACCCAACGATGAAGCTCCTTGCGCTCTCTCCCCTCACACTCTACCTCCTCCCGATCATGACTCCCGCCCGCGCACAGGTCCTGGGCGGGTATTGTGTCACGCCTGGCAAGAGCGAGTGCTTGTAAGTGCTGTACATATTCATAGTTTTTTATAGTTTTTTTTCCCCTGCTGCCTGTTTTACTTTACTTACCTTCTTTCCTTTCTTTCTCACTTACTTTTATCATTTACTGACTGATTTTTTTTCACTCGGGGGTGGGGACACCAGTGCCCAATTTATGGTGACCTGCAACATCACCAACGGATATGTCCTCACTGGTATATGCCGGAACGGCACAGAGTGTCACTACATTCCAGATAATACCTCTTTTGTGTGCTCCAAGGGGATTAAGGGGACAAATACTTCTATCGCAGGCGGACTGTTAAAGAAGAGAGAATAAGAAGGAAGGAAGGGCGGTAGGAGAATGACAATATGTGGTTTGCATGAGCAGAGTACAGTAGATTGCCAAAATTTTCATTACACCTAGATACCTGTCCGAACCTCATAACTCGCCGCTGTTAGTAAATCATGATCTGGGCTGACTTCGCTTTGCTCGCTTAGGTTCTGTTACCTATGATAATGCTGGATTACCTTTCAGGGAGCTTCAAATCACATGGGTATAAAGGAATAATCTACCAAGCGGCTAGGCAGGGATGTAGGTGTAACGAAAATTTTGGCAACCTACTATAGAAAGGAAGGCAAGGATTATTGTCTGTCTCCCTCAGCATGCATCTGGGATGCGGATTGCGGGATAATTCAATGCTGGCTTGCAGTTTGGTTCCTTTACTACTGGTCTTATATGTATAGTGAAACCAAGTACAGACCTAAAGTGCTCAGCTGCCTACTCCATAGAATTTCATCAGTCTCACATAGAGACACTTTAGCCGCTCTCTGTTGATCAAAGGAGACTGCAGAGTGGGGAGAAGGAACTAACTGAAAGAATCCAATTCAATTATCTATGACTCCAATACAGACACAAAGGAAATGCTCTTCGTCATCGTCCATAAAAGCGGCCAGGAAAAGGAAATCCGTGAACCAAAGGAACAAGAATCATCCAGCTCCATTGTGTTAGCCATTAGTCCCAAAGCTCGCACGCACTCCTTCCTGAAAGAACCTCCCACATAGAACATAACCCTAGATAAGACAACAAGAGAAAAGGATAGAGCCAGAGAAAATAGCATGACCCAAACAATGCCAAGTTAATCCACCCAGATACCATGGAGGTAAGTGATGTGGGATGATGAGATGGGAGGACCAAGAGGTCCCAAAGAAAAGAAAAATAATGAGGAACAGAGCCAAATAATGAGCCCATGCGGTCTGGAGAATGGGAAAACTGCCGCTTCACCAAGAAGCCGACAAGAGGATCGCAGTCACCAAAAAGACTGAGAATGCCGCTGGAGAACATCAAAATCGCATGCATAGAGAAAGGAAACGTGCCGCCAAATCCTAAAACACGCTAATAGCGGGCGGAACGGGGAATCAAGAAGTGAAATGGGGCCGTAAAAATGAATTCGTGAACAAGAACTGTAACACAGCTGGAAGCCGTCATGTGCCGCAACTGGTCCGTAGATCCGAATCGAATGTACAAAGACAGGTCCGGTCACTCACAGCTGGAAAAGAGGCGGTAAGAAGCAGGGTTCATCTAACTATTAAGTTGGTATGGTTGAACCGTCATAGTTGCCGTCGACGTTTCTCGAATTCATGCTCATTTCCTCGTTTCTCGCGTAAAGGTCGTTGAATGCCGAACCTCCTTTTCCGTTGATGAGAACAACCGTTCGCCAAAGCCCAAAACAATGTCCCAGAAAGAGAATCCAACTCCTGACAAGAGAAGAACACGCCAGAATTTTCATTTCCAAAGTGAGCCAAGGAAATCAGAAATGGAAATGGAGAATATGGTCAGTTATATGACGACAACATCACCCTCTGCATCAGCCGGGTCTGAAGCCATCATATCTCCATATTTACCCACGGACATCAACATGGAGTCATCATCGAGGTCGATTGCGCTGTCATCATTGTTGGGAGCGTGAAGGCCAGCCATGCTGTCTGCCATAGTCGTGGACTTCTCGTTCGCCATGTTGCTGCTGTTTGAGCTATCCTCCAGCTGTGAATTCTCCAAACTCCCTTCTCGCCGGAGACCGTTGCTCGGCGCGGGGTTGGCAGCCGTCCTCTCTCCGGAATCAGCCGGTTGAGAATCAGTGGCCATAAACGACTCATTCTTCACAGGGGAAGAGTAGCTCGGCTGCCTCACCAAGGAGTTGCCAAATCCAGTCTGTTCGGAGGTAAATGACGCGTTCTGGAATGAGCTCGGGGTATATTTCATAAATCCTCCCCTCTCCGCCTGCCAGAGCATCATCTCATGGAAGAAGACTTTGGTCATCCACCAAGCACTGAAGCTTTGCGCACCTCCCAAGGTCAGCCGGTGAAGGATGCAATCCCACAACGCGTCAACCTTGTTGATGATGCACTGCGCGCGGTGATTCGGGAAAGCCATAGGAAGGTTCAGAATAAACGATATCCACTTATCAGGGAAGTTGTACTCATCGCCGGCAGCGGGCTGGACAGCGAACTTGTGGGCATTAATATCATCCTCCCCATCCTGCTGTGTGAAGAAGGGTGTCGCGGGGGAATTTCCGTCGTCTAGAGGAGTCAGAAGCGCCCGAACATCATGCTTTAGAATCCGCTCAGTTCCACGCTCTGCACAGCTCGGAATGTTCGCCCTGTGGATCATCTCCTTCGGATCAACAAGAGTTGCATAGTCGATCCACATCTGATTCCTATTGTCAGGGTGGCAGAGCCACGCAGCGGCAGCGTTAGCGGCTTGATTCACGTCGAGCATATGCTTTAGAAGGTTGCAGAAGATCTGAGCAGGGACCAGTCTCGCCATGGAGACGTGGGCCGGCTGGGCTTTGAATGTGTCCGCAATGTGGACGGTGAGGCGCTGTGAGATAGAATTAAACGCGTCGAGGACTGGCTTTGGCACGACTTGTGTGGTAAGCGGCGCCACAAATGCAATCATCTTCTGATACATGAGCCAGTCACATTCTTGGATCCAAGGAGCCAGGTTCGGATGCGACAAAAGTTTCTGTACTGGAACAGTCAAAGTGCCGTGAAAGGCAGAGAAGTACCGGAAGAGATTCCGTTCCTTGCAAAACCGGAAGCTGTCGATGACAGAGATACAGTGAGAGCGGTAGAGGGCTGCAAGCGCAGCTGCAACCTTCAAATCAGTATTGGCAGGCAGATATGCATGAATGTCAGGAAGTTGCAGGCCGTCATTGTCAACTGCTGGAGGTGCGTTGGAGGTTGGGAAATGCAGCATCTCGTAAATCATCTTGCTCGCCTGGCTCACCAGGTTCTCAATAGTAGCTGTCGAGTCAAGATTCGACCGAAACGAAGGCTGGCATGAACACCCTGAACTCGAGGAAGCGACAGAGAACTTTGGTGTAAAGGATGTCGTTTGGGATGGGAAGACCGCGGTATCTGCGGGAGGTTGTGGGATGCTCACGCTAAAAAGGTCTGTCAGTCTCCACACGTTGTAATTGTCAAATATTCTCCCTACCTCTTCTGGCGCATTGAAGTGGTGACGGCATTCGCGTCCGGGTTTCCAGTTGCTCCGTTCATGTTTGGCGGAGCCTGGGGGTTGGGAGCTGGAGGAGGTTGTTGTTTCTCTTCGATGACCGACAGATCCACGTAATGATACTTGGACTCTCCGCGAACGCCGAGGCGACGAGTCTGTACATTAGGGAAGATAATGCGAACAAGCTTTCCAAATGAAGCCGGGTTCAGAACCGAGACGCGTTCAGTACCGCACCTCTCTGCATAGCAACAGTACACGCGATCCCGTCGCACAGAGCCGGTACTCTTCCTGCAATTCTCTTTTAACCTGGCAACACATGAGTATTAGACTATTAAGAATTGGCCGTTCTACTTACCAAAGCATGGCAAATACTTGCTTAACTTTCTCCGACTTTCCTCCCGTGCCCTCATGTTTCTGTACCTCCGCTGCCATCTGCTTCAAGCTGTACCCTTCATACTGACGGAGCAGTTTGCGCAGCTCGTTGTCATTCGCAAGTGTCGAACTCGAGCCTCTCTTCTTGCGTGACCCAGCTTCAGAGTTCTCGTTCTCGTCCGCGACATGCTCCGGCACACGATTTTCGACGCCGCTGTCATACATTGAATGATATTGAGGAACTGCCATGCTTGGAAGTCCATGAGCGGCCAGTTCAGGTGGCAACGAGTGAGGAGGCAAGCCATGGCTGTGCACAGAGTGCCCCTGGAAATCATCGGTTCGAGGGATGATAGAATTATGGGCTTCTGGCAATGGAGCATCAAGGCTCGCGCCGTTACTCGAGTGGGCAAGCTGTTGCCCATAACGCATGATCATTTCTTCGGGGTTGGCGTTGAATACATGGTGGCCTTGTGCCGTTTGAGAGGGCACAAACTGAGGATATGCATCGCCAATGTGCTGGTCCTGTGTCTGTTGGGTGGTGGTCGAATGGATACTCGCAGTAGAACCCCTCGATCTCGGACGGTGACTACCCTTCGAGGCTGCGGTGTTGGAGCGTGATCGCATAGGCTCGGTTGTTTCAGAACGGCTTTGTGGTGCCATCTGGGTTGCCTGGGATGCAGCGCTCGAGCCGTGAGACGGTGCTCGACCTGATATTTTGCATTAGCAGGAGTGGAGAATAGCACAACGGAAAGAAGGGTTCGAACTAATGGCGAAAGGGTCTTCCCAGTTCTCACCAATGTCAGGAGGCATGGCTGGGCTTTAAGATCTAATACAAGTGTCGATGATAACTCGTAATTGTTGGGCACAGGACGGTAACGATGGGCTATGTTGACTGTTTTGATCCCTTCACGTTCACATCAACAAGCCGGCCGGCGTACTCGGAAATAGCGAGTAATATGGCTAGATACACCTGCAAAAAGCAAAAGAACCCAATAGTTAGTACCGACCGAGGTCTTCTGACTGGTAGCCGGGCTAGAGAGGGCTCATCGCCGCCGGGCTGCGGTGTCGCTGTATCGAGGTCCAAGAAGGAGGATAAACAGAGATGCCCGTTCCTCAGACAACGAGAACCGATTGTTTGGTTTGGGTCGCTGGCATCACGTGCCTTTCGGCTTCAGGCTGCAGGCAAGCTTGGAGTCACGTGCAGTGCTGCCTGGAGATCGCTGTTGGAGAGTCACGTGGGCGGTGGGAGATGTTTTTGTAGAGTCACATGTGGAGCGTGGGAGGTGTTTTGTGGGTTGGGTCATGTGACTCTCTGTCTCCATGCTGTGAGGGCTGAACCCCGATCGGGCTTCTGCCGTCATCCTGGACTTGGTGCAAGTCTGCCCTATTCGTGAGCTGGCACATCTTTTGCAATCATCGACGAGCTCAATGTGAAAATCCAAAGATTATTCAAGGATGGTTCCAGCTTGTTCAAAGACAAAGTTCTAACAATTGACGAATATGGCACTGTGGACAATAATCTTTAACTGGGTCTACCTACTGCTGGAGGGAATTAATGGGCTTCTTGAGTATCCGAAACACATCATATTATTGCAAACTAGAGCTGCGTGCAGAAACAATTAGGGGCTTATTAAAGCGCACATATGGCATTCCTAGTCAACGAATGAGGCCCTATATCAATTTATCACTATCAAATGGCAATGATAACGCTGTGCTTCTTGAAAGGGAAAATAAGCAAATAAATAGAATGCGGAAAAGGAAAAGAAAACAGGTCTTATCATACATAGCTAAATGAGCATTCTGGCAGCTGAAGAAGCCCTGCATCGAGTGCAGAGGCAACCTTACTCCTCTGTGCCCGTCAGCTAGCACAGCAGCACGATAGACAGACTAGTCCTCAACGTGTTGAGAATTATCGGTATTGCTTCCTCGATTTTGGGGTCACATATTTAAGTAAGCGACTTGAAAATCTGCGGTAATGAGTTGATCTCTACCCACTCTTTAGACGAAAGATGTAACCCTGGTCTCCAGTCTTAAAGAAAAAAAAAAAGATTAATGTCTCAAATGCCTTGTAAATTATCTATACGTCCTGTATCATAGGACTATTTAACCATCTGCGTCCCGTTCGTTGCCCGATTTTCCAAATCGTCATCTTCAGGACAGCGTGCTGAATATCCAATCTGGAACTCTGTTGTCCGAACCACAGATCCATCAGGCGGGATGATGTTCTCCTCACTGTCATTGGATAAACTGGCTCTGCGGTTTCTCGGGCGGAATAGAGACTTGCTAATGTCGCGGGAGGTTCTCTGGGTCTCTCCTGTGGAGGTAATATTCGTCTTCGATTTCGCAGTCCCGCGCGAGTGACTGTTGAGTTCGTGGCTGTTGTAGGGTTCTTCGCTGCTGCCTCTGAATGTGCCCTTGAAAAGAGATCGGAGAGCGGGCACAGATGCGCATATCAATCCCATGTTGACTTTGAGACAGGTCAAAGCTCGGCGGGTGACCAATACCTACATGCAAATATGATTTGTCAGTGTTACTGGGTGGTTGGATATTTCCTTTCTGACCATTCGATGATATTACTGAGTCTCAAGCACTTACCAGGGAAAGTCGAGGTTTCTTAGCGCGATTGCGTTGGTGACTTGTCTTGCAATAGTAGTTATGATGGTGAAGACACCAACGGCGAAGACAATCGATAGACCAACTAAACAGTGGATTAGAAGGGAAATAAGGCAGAAAGATGTTTCGAGGGGCCTTCTTACTTTTCCTTCGTCGGTCTATTTGGAGTTTCCTCGATATCGGAATAGGGAGGAATGCCAAAAGCAAGTCCGTCAGAATGTGAAAGGTGGCATTAAAGTAATTGAACGGTAGTAGGGCAATGCATCCTTTAGGAAAGTCTGGGCCCCAGATGACAGAAATCGGATTGCACATTTTAGCAGTTATCTAAAACAGTCAGCCCTGTATCGTCTTTGCTGATGCCACCAGAGATACACCTATTGCAATAATTCCATGTAAAAACACCGTTATTCCGAATCCGTACACAATCTTGATACGGGTCTGATCAGAGGCCAATCTGATATATAAGGCTACAATACTGGTCTTTACCAGACTGTTAAGGAGACCTTATGTTAGAAAACCTTCTTTTCATACATAGTAAAGACTCACTCACCCAAGACCGAAGTGATAGAGAACTTGAGAAATCCATGCCCACTATATCCCGATTGGAATTCATTTTGCCAGGAGGTGCCCAGGACAGATACCATTCGTCCGTAGAAAATCTCGTGGTCTGTCAAGTCAGTATAATGGCGTCCTATCCCGAATCCGTACATAAACGGGATCGTGACGATGATACCCGTAGACGTGACCTGGAGGTCCCATCAGTAGGATGGCCCATACTGAAGACACTTGTGTCATACCGCTCCGGCAATAATGAAGAAATCGTCTGCTCCCAGAAACCCAACAAGAAACTTCCTGGCGTATAGCCTTCGTTCATAAAATTTCCAATCAGCTTCTAGTTAAGTCACCCTAGAAGGAAGAGAGAGGACAATACCTCAGGAAAACAATAACCATGGCAAGGCCATAGATGAAATAGCAGCCAATCTGTAACTTAGCATGGTCAACCATGGTGCAATATTTGCAAAGTTCTTTCCAGGCAAAAGTTGAACACTGGAAAGAAGATTGGCTGAGTTGAAGTCTTATATAATGTATCAATGTTGTCTCTCTGCCCGGTGCTCAATGTAGTATTTGGCAGAATAATACTTGTAAGTGATCACAAGATTTCCCCTGTCGATTGACATCTTTGCGACGAACGCAGAAGGGATATGGGTTAGCTCTTCATCCAGAGCTAAATTGGCTCCATAATCAATGTTGAAGACTTGTGTATGCGATAGCAATCTACCAAGCCGCTAGGCAGGGATGTAGATGCAATGAACATTTTAGCATAGGAGTGTATTTTAATCTCCTTATAACATCAGGTGTACGAAAAAAGGGTGGGCTGTTCACGGGTATCAGAGCCAGCGGCGCAGTGCTGCTTTCAATATCAACTAGAGCCTCCCAGGACAATATAACTCATCGTTAGTATGAATTTAGACCATTCTCTATTTCTGTCAAAGATCGTTTTAAGTTTGCTTTCCCGGAAAAGCTCCTGTAGACTCATCCAGCGGCAGAGACAGGCTGATGATGGAGTCTCCGTAGTAGATATCAGAATGCACAATCCCCTTGTTATTGCCAAGTACCGTTTAACGCTTGCGTAATCAAGCTGCTAACACTCGGCTGCGGCGCAGCAATTATGGCGATCTGTTCAACAGAAACCAGCCAGTACTCAGGCTGTTGAAGACCCGAACATGGCTACGATGCGGAGGCCGCTCACTCCGTAATTTATTGCCTAAACGACACAGGGATGTCCCAGTATGGAGGTAGTCCGTATGTTACCAGCAGGTGCTGCGAGAACCTTAGTCGTAAGTTTCATGTTCTCAGATGACGGAAGCAATCCAGTCCTATGTATCTACATACTAGTAGTGTATTGTTGACGGTTCTCGCCATCCAAATGTCTCAAGTTGTCGTCTTACAACCGGAAAGGTAATTGTCATTCAATCCAACATATACGGAGTAGAGGATGGGAAAGACTCCGTAATCACGCTGGTTTGACTGCCATTGGTCAGTGTCTGAATATGCAGCGCAGGCGTTTAGGAACACTTCTAAATTTTTAGTTCGTTCTTTTCTTGCCACCAGCTGCGGTTCTGTGGTGCCATCTCATCTCAAATGGACACTGCACGGCAACTTTGAGAAGCTCGCTTGATTGCAGCGCGCCTGGGTATGGCAGGCAGGTGGCGCAAGAACGGCGCCCGCTTCCCTGCTAGTAGAGACCAGGGTCGGAGTACTGAGTCATGGAGCGGGCGACTTGGAACCTGTTCGAAGTCCATAAATTAAGTGCGTTTAACTGCCTTTGGTCTGGCGCAAACTCCGGCATGAAGATAGTAGTCGTTGACAATACCGCAACGGGAACGCGGAAACCGGGACGCGCCCGCCCCACGGACGGGCGACCTGGAGATAACGGCCTGGACTCTGGAGACCGGAAGAGCAACTTCTCCACAGACAAGGGCTACGATGTCGAGAAGCCCTTGTTCCAGTCCAAGTTCCATGATAATATGTCAATTGAAGACTTGTCCGTACGTAATTGCGTCCGCGGAAGAAAACTGTGCCGCGGGCGCCCATCTACGGAGTATGCCAACTATATGTACTCCATAGGTACATACAGAACAGGTCCTTGTCTTCTGGAACAGAGATGACTACCTATACTGATTAGTAGTGCCTAGGTATACACTGGATTGTTCGAAGATTGTGTTCCTCCTCAACAAATATCAATGGCGTATGATACTTACCTAACGGCCCGAGAGATGCGAGAGTGAACTCTGGGCAGCCTCCTTATGTTTCTTCTGGACCCGCGAACGAACTCCTGCATGCAGCAACGGTTCCGTAACCTCCAGTCCTTATAACTCATCTATTGGTTGGATAGGTACGGTTATGAGTATTCCTTGACCCGCTTTGATAGGGTCTCACTGACAATCTTTACTCGTAGGGGATCCGGCGCTTCCCTGTGCATACAAGGCCCAGATTGGTCGTGGCATGAGAGAGATTAGGAGACGAAGGGACCATCTCCTAATAAAAATGCACAATCCACAAAATAATTCCTCCTGTAGTTTGTTTCCTGAATGTGACTCTGCAGTCACTTCAGTCTGTCTTTGCATGTTCAAATCCCAAAATGCTTCTAACTGAGGCAACTCTTGGATTCTGGCTGGCAACAATTTCTGCCGCCTTTCTTTCCTTTCTAATAGGATGGGTTGTCTATCAGAGATTCCTCTCTCCATATGCGGGCATCCCAGGCCCCTTCTGGGCTTCTATCTCCAGATTCTGGTATCTGCAACGCATCGAAGCTGGCGATATGCACCGTGTGACAAAGGAACTCCACAGAATTTATGGTACGTCTGAGATGAACTCGCAGTCTCTAAAGAAGAATCGAACATTGAATATTCTTCTGGTTAGGTCCCATTGTCCGCATAGCCCCTGATGAAGTCTCGATCTCCGACTCTGCTGCGATGAAGGCGATATACAATGTTAAGGCTGGTTACACAAAGGTTAGATCTCGATTTTAATTTCCATAAATGGCATGAATACTAATACATACACCTATAGACGGATTTCTATCCTACTCAGGCCCCGAACTTATGTACGTCGACGCTTTGGATGAATAGAATACTAAGTTTTGAGCCTTACTCAATATTGTAATCTAGCTCCACATGGCGATAGCTTCACGCAGCTTGACGAGAAAAAGCATACATTCCGTCGCCGCATGATCAGCGGCATATTCTCAATGTCCCAGGTTCGGGAGGGGGAATGCTATGTTGACAATGTAACGCAATGTTGGTCACCCAAGTTGAATTCAAACTATTCGTCTATCATTGACTTGTGCTGAACTATGCAGTATTCATGAAACGCATGGGTCAATTTGCTGATAGGGGTGAGGTGTTTGATTTAAGTCCCTGGCTCCATATGTAAATGAACCCCCTCCAACTTGCTTGATACTTGTCGATATGAACATTCAACATTCTAGGTATACTTTTGACATCATCGGGGAGCTCTTCTTTGGACGGATGTTCGGATTCCTTAGTGAGGGGAAAGACATCGGTGGTTACATGGGCGCCATTGATAAAATCCTACCACATGCTATCAAGATGGCAGTCATTCCTGCTTGGATGCGCCATTTTCAGATTCTGCTGATCCCATTCTCAAGAGAGTTCCGCGACGCCCTCAGGTGCTTCAACGCGCTCACCGCGGAGTCTATACGATACGTGGATGAGCGCGTGAAAAGCAAGGCCACCAGAACTGATATGCTAGAGAAGTTGCTCAAAATCAGCAAGGAAAAGGCACCGGTCTTTGACATCACAGATGTATACACCGAGTCCTACACTGCAATGTGCGTTCCTGCCTTTTTTGACGGTTGTGGGAGATGAATGCTGACTGTACTATAGCTTCGCGGGAAGTGATACGACCGCTATTGCCATGCGCTCTGCCATCTACTATCTTTGCAAAAATCCCCGGGTTTATCAGAAGCTACAAGCCGAGATTGACCAATTCCATCGCGAGGGGAAACTCAGCCCGGTTGTCACATACGAAGAAGCGAGTGCTATGCCGTACGTCGTTGCAACAGTAAAGGAAGCAATGCGGATCTTCCCCTCAATCGCGCTTACATTTCCACGGCATGTTCCCGAAGGTGGAAGGGAGATTTGTGGCCGTTACTTTCCTGCTGGTGTACGTATATTTTCCGTTTGGCTTTTATCTTTCTGCCTCGCTATTAGTTTCCTTCCTGGCAGACAGGTCAAAAGAATGTGGCTGATCCGAACCGTAATCCAGTCCCGTGTCGGTGTAAACCCCTTCGTACTGCACTTTGACAAATCCGTCTTCGGAGAAGACGCAGAGGAGTTCAACCCAGATCGTTGGTTCCGCCCGGAAGCAAAGGAAATGAATTCATGCATGTTCCAGGTAGGGATATCCCGATGTCTTTAGTCAATGTCATTAACTGACAACCTATTTTCTTCGTATTTTACAGTTCGGACATGGCTCTCGAGAGTGCATTGGTAAAAATGTAAGTTTCACAAGACCTCTACCTTTCCCCGAAGGATACGTATAGAAGTGGATGTAGCGGTCTCTAATTGGCATGCGAAAATGCAGGTCGCCACCATGGAACAGTACAAGTTCCTCCCTCAGTTCTTGCGCGCATTCCACGTGGAACTCGCAGATCCGAATAAAGAATGGAAGGAGGACAACAAATGGTTCGTCAAGCAGACTGGTATCGACGTCAGGCTGCGTCGACGGGAGGTACCTGCGAACTAATTTCGCCCTAAATTGGGAACAGTCAGGCCTTCATCATCCAAGACTTGCTGCCGACAATGGTCACTCCTGGAATCGTCAAGTCTGCTTGTGGACATATCTCTCAGGGGTTTAACTCCCTATAGGACTCAATCCCTTCTACTCTCGAAGTCTTTTCGCATTTCATTTATCTTCTAGCGGATCCTATTCTTTGTTGTGACTGTCTATATGCTTCTTATTTGTCTATTCTTTTTGGACATCATGGCCTTTTTTAATAACATATATATGTCCATATCTAGGTGGCCGTTTATCCGGAGATTTCTCTTTTCTTTCCCATCGAGTCCTTTATTACTGTATATATTCATGGCTTTTAGGTCCGAACCTAATATTGAGATTTCCATTATTTTTTTACGCAACATGCCACAGTGCCAAAATAATGTCGAGAACAGCAGAAATTGTCAATTTATCGAGCAACGCTCATTTGGATTCCCGTGTGTAAATTCGCCTCGGTAATAAGAACAGCCGTGGTATGGGGATCGTGGAGGCTAGAAAAATATCCGGCCAGAGCTTAACTCGCTGCGACGCATATTCGGTCCACAGGGTTAGCCCGACAATACCCGATCAGCATTTGGGCAATCGCTGCGGAATGCTCTTTTCCGCGGCACTCAAAAGACTGTGCTAAGGAAAATTACTTCGACGGGAAGGCAGAAAAGGAAAAAAAGATGGCAAAGCTGACAAGAGTGGGATTCGAACCCACGCCCCCTTTCGAAGATCAGGAACCTTGCAACTTGCAAGTATTAAGGTTTGAGTACCTTAACCTGACGCCTTGGACCAACTCGGCCATCTTGCCTTGCTTGTGGCTTATCCCTCTCCTCCTTGGCTTCATACGACGACTTTGGAAAATCCGCGCTAAGTGGGTAAGGCGGGCAACATAGGGTAGGCAGTTTACCCCTGACCTGTGAGTTAGTTGCGAATGATTCACTATCTGAAAAAATTTGTTTATTTTTGGGAGTTATTTTTGGTCTTAGTTATTGCTATTTTCCTTAGAATGGAAGACTGAGTTGCTGGATGTGTCACTGCCTATGGTATCGGAACGGTGGTGACCGCCGGTGAGCTTCACATGAGCATAACAGGTCAATTCACAACGTCGGACTCGCAGAATGAGATGAAACTTTTCATGATATATTCTTCCGGTATCAGGGGAAAAGATAAATACCACAAATGTATGATAGCAACTCCAAGGCAAAGAAGAGCCTGGGTTCCAATGCGAACATAGTCACATGATTTGAGAGAGAGATATATATATAATGTGTGATCGAAGTGTACAGACACGGCTTCAAGAAAAGGATATCAACAGAACACCTAGAAAGTGCACAATAATCGCTCGATCCAAACATCTTATTTTCTTTGCTACGCTAAACTGACGTATCAGGTAACAGCGATACGGTCTCCAAAAAGAAAGAAAGAGATCGTACTCGACATCGAGCTGGTTGAACTCTCCCTCCCCTGTTGACTTGGTCTTGACAACCCGCTGTGAACCCACGTCCTTACGCGAACCCAATAAAGTGCTGTTTGCTGCATACCTAACGACAAGTATGGGACGTGAGATAGGGAGTCCCTTGAACAGGAGAATGCGCCATGCACGTCACCAGCTGCTTTCGCAGGCAGGCATCTAGATGCCTCTCCACAACAAGTCTCATCCCGATGAATACTACACGGTGGAGGCTTTTGTTTATCCAGTACCGGTGAACTAGCATCCAAGCATTCACCAGAACACTTTTCGCAATAAAAACCTAAAAAGTACAAGAACGAACCATCTCCCACAGATCTCTATGTGGATAAACGAAGTGAAGCGAGGTGGTAAATGACCCGCCCCGGTTGTGGGGTATATCCCAACCCCTGATCCTTCTCGTACCCTTCACCATAAGACGCAGGTATCCGACATGGCCACACGAAAATTCAGGTTGGACGTAAAAATTACCGGGATCGGAAAAATGGGAGCCTTAGAGGAGATCCCTCTTCACAAACTCCGCGTGCAGAGTCTTGCCGAGAGAAGCTGGGCTCCTCTCAACGATGACACCGGCACTCTCGAGAGCGGAGATCTTCGAATCGGCGCCTCCCTTACCGCCGCTGACAATAGCACCAGCGTGACCCATCCGTCGTCCTGGCGGGGCGCTGACTCCGGCAATAAATCCAACGACGGGCTTGTTCTTGATGTTGTTGCTCTTCAAGAACTCGGCCGCATCCTCCTCTGCACTACCGCCGATCTCACCAATCATGATGATACCCTCGGTCTCGTCATCTTCAAGGAAGATGCGCAGGCAGTCAATGAAGTTCGTGCCGGAGAAAGGATCACCACCGATTCCAACAACAAGGGACTGGCCGAGCCCGGCCTGAGTAGTCTGGTTCACGGCCTCGTAGGTAAGGGTTCCAGAGCGAGAAACGATGCCAACGCGACCGCGCTTGTGGATAAATCCAGGCATGATACCAATTTTACATTGGCCCTAAGGACGAAAAAATTAGCACTGTTCAATTTAGGTGGAGGCGCTGAGAGGTTAGAAAGGAAGGACCCACAGGAGCGATGATACCGGGGCAGTTTGGCCCAACGAGACGAGTTTTGTTCTGAGTCTTCAGGATGTCGGTGATGCGGACCATGTCTGATGCTCTGTGAGTCTTTATCTATCTGGATATCATGCGAAGAAATGCCATACCATGCTGTGGGATGCCTTCCGTGATACTGCATAAATGACGAGTTAGTTACTATATATAAGCACGCGGGTAAGACAATGGAACAAACCAAACGACGAGAGGAATCTCAGCTTCGATTGCTTCTTCGATACTCTTCGCAGCCAGCGGTGGGCTGACGGTTTTATTAGCCCTCTGAAGATCATGTCCGCAAAATGTCCCCTGCTAATCCTTACGGAACGAAGATGGCCGAAGCTGTAGCTCCAGTGTGCTTGACAGCTTCGCTGACAGTGGCGAAGACGGGCCTGTCGAGATGCATCTCTCCGGCCTTCTTCGGGTTTGTGCCGCCCACGACCTTTGTGCCTAAGGTTTGTGAGCGCCTGTCTCGATAGCGACGCGGTTGAAATCGATGGGAGAGATGATACCATAAGCAATTGCTTGCTGAGCGTGGAACCTGCGAGCGACCAGTGTCAACAACTAGGAGTCGCACATGCCAAGGCGTCGAATCCAGCGCTACGTACGTTCCCTGCTTTCCCGTGAAACCCTGGAAGATAACCTTGGTGTCGCTGTTTATCCGAAGATTCTTGATGGTTTCCGCATAGGGTGAGGTGGCCTGGAGATAGCCCCGTCGCTGCACAGCGGCGACATTCTGGAGCGCGGAGAAGGTGCGGCGCCGGAAGGCCTGCATGGCTACAAAGGTGGTAACAGGAGAATTAAGAAAATTAATTAAGCGCAAAGGCGATGAGAGAAGAGGAAAAGACGAGACGCAGGGCGGCACAGGGCTGGGCGGGCTAAATGGGCTGGTGAGCCCTGGGGTTCACCGATGCGCAAAGGGGACAAAGCTTAAGCGGTTCCGAGTTGTCGCGTAGGCCGGCTACAGCCTCGGCCTCACCATCTTTTTTCCTCGATACGGATCACCGACCAGCCCCTCGCCACGGACCGCCCCGCGCCGCTGACCAGTGAAGATATATACGGCCGGAGCGCATCTTTCCTTTTCTAACCGCGCGCTTCATCCACACATCAAGGGCTCTTCTTACTCTTTTTTTTTCTTTGCGCCCGCGATCGCGCGCCCAGAATCTTTCAAGATGGCGACCGAAACGATGACTGTGCCGCCACCATCGCACCCCAAGCCCAAGAGGAACGCAAAGCTGCCTCCCGAAAATGAGCGCTACATGAGAGCTTGCTCAGATATCGCGAACGCTCTCATCCAGGAGTATGAGTCGCAGAAGGACCCCACGAAGCCAAAGAAAGACATCAACCTCAACAAGCTGCGGGGTCAGATAGCCAGGAAACACTGCCTGAGCACACAACCGCCGCTAACCGCCATCATCGCTGCGGTCCCGGAGCACTACAAGAAATACATTCTTCCAAAGCTGATTGCGAAGCCAATAAGTATGTGCAACCCCTCCGTTATGCCTGTCTGTCTTGTATGGGACTGCGTGCTGACTTGCCACCCTAGGAACATCGTCTGGAATCGCGGTGGTGGCTGTCATGTGCAAACCCCACCGCTGCCCCCATATTGCCTATACCGGAAACATCTGTGTCTATTGCCCTGGTGGCCCTGATTCCGATTTTGAATATTCTACGCAGTCATACACAGGATATGAGCCGACGTCGATGCGCGCAATTCGAGCCCGCTATGATCCCTTCGAGCAGGCTCGAGGACGGGTGGATCAGATCAAGGCCCTTGGCCACAGCGTGGACAAGGTCGAATACATCATCATGGGCGGAACGTTTATGTCGCTTCCCGAGGACTACAGGGAATGGTTCATAGCGCAGCTGCACAATGCTCTGAGCGGGTATCAGACCGATAATGTCGACGAGGCCGTCCAGGCGGGTGAGATGAGCAACATCAAATGTGTCGGCATCACAATCGAAACCCGTCCAGATTACTGCTTGGATACCCATCTGAGCAGCATGCTCCGCTACGGATGCACTAGGTTGGAGATCGGTGTGCAGAGTCTGTACGAGGATGTCGCGCGGGATACGAACAGAGGCCACACGGTTGCTGCCGTCGCGGAGACGTTCAAGCTGGCGAAAGATGCCGGCTTTAAGGTCGTCAGCCACATGATGCCTGACCTCCCCAACGTGGGAATGGAGCGGGACCTGGAGCAGTTCCGCGAGTACTTCGAAAACCCTGCCTTCCGTACCGATGGGCTCAAGATCTACCCGACTCTCGTCATCCGTGGCACGGGTCTCTACGAGCTCTGGAGGACCGGTCGCTACAAGAACTACACACCAAACGCTCTCATTGACCTCGTCGCCCGTATCCTGGCCCTTGTGCCACCATGGACCCGTATCTACCGTGTCCAGCGGGACATTCCTATGCCTCTCGTCACCTCCGGCGTCGAGAATGGCAACCTGCGTGAACTCGCGCTGGCCAGGATGAAGGACTTTGGCACTACGTGCCGCGATGTCCGGACCCGCGAGGTTGGCATTAACGAGGTCAAGAACAAGATCCGTCCATCGCAGATCGAACTCGTCCGCCGCGACTACACCGCCAACGGTGGCTGGGAGACCTTCCTCGCCTACGAGGACCCGAAGCAGGATATCCTGATCGGCCTGCTCCGACTGCGGAAGTGTAGCCCCACGCACACCTTCCGCCCGGAGCTCACTGGACAACAGACGAGTCTGGTCCGGGAGCTGCACGTGTATGGCTCCGCAGTGCCCGTGCACGGACGGGATCCGCGCAAGTTCCAGCACCGCGGCTTCGGCACGTTGCTGATGGAGGAGGCGGAGCGCATCGCGAGAGAGGAGCACGGTAGCCGAAAGATCAGCGTCATCTCGGGCGTTGGAGTCCGCAGCTACTACGCGCGTCTCGGCTACCACCTGGATGGTCCTTACATGTCGAAGATGCTTGACCCTGTTGAGGACGAGGAGTAATCCTCCATTCTTTCCCTTGCATGTTTCTTGACCCGGTTTGAAGGAAGACCTTGGGCGGCGAGGATATCCTTAATGTATACACAGGATCATCGCTATGGCGCTGTTTTTACGTTTAATGGTACGGCACGACAAAAAGGTTTTTATCGGGTTCGAGGGCCATGGGGCACGGCCTATGGATATTGCATAGTTGGGCGTTTCGGGCTGCTGTACATATGTTTTTGGGTTGACCTTGGACATAGACAAAGGTTATGTGTATATAGAGGATTCATGAATTATGGGACATGAGAGGCCCGTTGGATCTGGATTTAAAATGCTTTGTTTTTGTGTGTCGATACAAGGGTAGATGCAACTTTCGTGCTTGGTCAGCTGTTAATATTCCCAGTTGACATCCCTAGCAGATGCAGGTGCGGGCAGGGTACACAGGCCATATAGATCCCCATGTTGATATCAAAGATATACTATTAAACCAAATCCACTAAATGCACCCTATGTACCGATCCGATCAGATAGCCTAAACTTTAATAACGCATAAGGCCTTCCAGCCGGGCAAGTCACGACAAATAAAAGAAAAGGGTAAAATCCAACCAAAAAAATCAGGCGCCGGTATATCATAACCCCCAAGATGATACGCTCAAGCAGCACAAGGCAAAGTTCAGTTCACCCAGCACAAGCCTCTTGTGGTATATGTGCGTGCGGATGGGACCGGTTGTTTCATCGTAGTGTACTGCCCTTCCAGACTAATCTGCGGGACGGATACAAGATCAGACAGCTTCAACTGAGTGAGATGGCGCCTCTCCTGCTGCCGCGCATGTGGAGATATGCTTGGAAGAGGCAGAAAACGAAGAAGCCCTGCAAGTCGAGCGAGCGAAAGATTGATTAGCATCCGGGGTTCTGCATTGTCGCTGCATTTGTGTACACATCTAGGAGAAACATACAGCGTATATGATCACGGCCGTGAAGATCGAGGCGGCCACTGCGGGGCCATTCTCAGGGTCACTTTCTCCGCCGGTGAAGGAGTGGTGGTTGGACTGTGTGTCGTTCACGTTCAGTCAGCGGTCTCCTGTGTTTTAATGGCTGGTGTTGTCCTCTGAGTTTGAGGGCCGAGATAGGAACTGGGATCATATCACGGTGGAGGAAGTGAGGTAATAACTAACTTTGAATAGCGACCCGATGACGGAGAGGATGATAATCGCAAAGAAGGATATCAGGACGCTGTGTGGCAGGCGAGTTTCGTCAGCCATCCGATTGCATGCGATAATAATCACTTCTAGTTAAGCCAGCACGCTTACCAGCTCCAGGCATTCAACGCAGAGACGACTGGCTTCATATTGAAGGTGCAGCCGCAGGAGGCTAGCTGATGGAACGATGTTGCTTGATAGGAGGATCGGTAAAGCTCGGGACGTCCGAGGGACGGGTGTAACGGCTTCGCAGACGGCCTCGGATCTCGGGGGAGGTGTGCAAGGCAACAGAATCTGGAAAAGAGGTCGGGTGGATGAGATTATAGATTAAAATCGGCGGGGTTGGAGACGATAGGACGTCCAGGTCCTCAGGAGGAGAGTCGAGCCTGGGCGGAGAGCTCTACCACAGGTCGGGTTCCGCCGCGAGGCTCGGGCGGTCGTGGGCGGCGTCATTCATCCTGCTAACGTAATCCACGACATGTGCGCATCCTCTCCAGGAACGGGGTTCGCGACTGGCACTCGATACGCTCTTCTCGTCTCTGGATGTTTCACTAATCTCATTCCTTTTTAACCACGGGCCTTCTGATCTAATTGACTCGATCAAGTAATCGGTATCGATGTGGCTAATACGCACTCATCCCCCATAAGGACCGGGTCAAACAAAATAGCGGTACTGAAAATAATGTTACCCAATTCGGACAGTATGAGGTACCAAGGCCGCACTCGCAGCTCACAGAGAATGGAAGACCTGAAATCGGAGAAATACATTACTGTTCACGGCACAAAAAATAATAAAAGTAGTCGAATATTTCTAATAGTCGTCTATTCTAATTCATTTTGTTCCACTGTACACATTCGTCAAAGGTCACTCCGGAACCACCAAAGATGTCCAGCGCGCTACCGATGGTCAAATCAACCTTTCCATTGCTGCTTGCCTTGACCTTTTCTAGGTCCTGGATGTTTCGTGCACCACCGGCATAGGTGACCGGTATTGTGCACCACTGCGCTAGCTTCGACACCAGCTGCTCGTCGATTCCCTGCTGCAAGCCCTCAACGTCGGCCGCGTGGATCAGGAATTCGGAGCAGTACGGTTCCAGCATCGAGATTGATTCTGAAAACAAGTTAGAAAGACGAAGAAGGAATAACGCGAAGATACGTGATGGAGGCACTAGCCTTGTTTGATTTCCATCTCCGTAATGGTCTGCCAGCGGTTGATGGCAACAAACCAAGTGTTTCCCTTTCTGCGGCAGCTCAAGTCCAAGACCAATTTGGACTTGTCGCCTCCAAGCGCAGCTAGGACTGCCTCTAAACGTTCAAGAGAGAATTTTCCTTCTGGGAAGAGATATGAAGTGATAATAACCTACTACCACAGATGCGTTATCAGTAAACCAGGTACCAGGTACAAAAAACAAGAAAGTGCGCTCATATAAAAAGACAAAAATTGAATTTCTGAACAGAGACAGGTCAAGATACAAGAAGAACACCGCAGATTAAAGAGCAAATATTTGTGCGAGATGGCGAACCTTTTCCGCGCCCTGGTCAATCCAGTACTGGGCATTTTTGTCTGTAATACCGCCAGCGACCTGGAGTCCTCCTGGCCATGTTCTCAATGCTTCCTTCGCCGCTTCTTCATTGCCTGGTCCAAGCATCACAACGTGACCGCCGCGTAGGTCGTGGTCTCTGTACAACGCTGCATAGTGGCTGGAGGGGAGCTCGGATACGTAGTTCGTCTTTAGCTCTCCCGGCACCTCACTTAATGTACCTCCGACAATTTGTTTGACCTTGCCGGCGTGCAGGTCTATGCAAGGTCGGAAGCGAGTCATATTGGATGTCCAAATTGGTCTTGCCGCTCTTCCAATGATCGCGAATAATTGACTCCTTCCCCTCATCTGGGATTTTGGTGATAATCTTATCGCACGTGACTGATGTCAACCAAAAACTTTCCATGTCCACCGCCTTTGGATTTTTTTTATTCGACTCCAGGTGCGCGCTCAGAGAGCGATAAATACGTGACCTCGAGATGCCAGGAAAGAGGAAAAGAGAGACCACTGTTGTCTCACGAACGGTGGAGGAGGAGGATCGGGAGCCAAGTCCTGATGTTGCAGACTCTTCTCATGACATATTCCGCCGGTACTTTGAAAGTCGCTTCGAGCCTCTGGAACCGACCCCAGTCAAGAACTCCCAGTCTTCACAGTCTACAACCGCTATAAATGAAGATGAAGACGAGGATGAAAATGAAGACACAGACTCTGAGTGGGACGGGATCTCAGAAGAGAATGACGACAGCCCGCAGGTCGAGGTTGTTGAACACATGGATACGCGGAACATGACAGACAATATGCTAGTGGATAAGAAATCTCGCAAAGCTTTCATGGTGCGCCTCACTCATTCTACTACACCGACATTGTAGACGCGTGCTAACTGTACGCCGTTTGACAGAACTCAAAACCGCCATCGTTTTCTGACTCCTCGACTATCAAGTCTACATCTACAAAGAAAGACCAGGAAGACGACGACGATGCTATGGATGCGGAAGATCTCAAGAACGACCTTGCTTTGCAACGGTTGCTCAAGGAGTCGCATCTTTTGGAGTCTGCATCAGACCTTAATCCCACTGGCAAAAATCGACACAAGGCGATTGATCTGAGAATACAAGCTCTCGGCGCAAAAAAGTCGATTTACACGCAGGAGAAAATGCCGATGTCTCACCGAAGAGGCATCCTTGCCAAGGCTGCTAAGAGGGAGGAGAAGCGGCGCCGAGAAGCCCGCGAGAACGGAATAATACTCGAGAAGCCTACATTTAAACCGAAGAACAGCAATAAGCGGAGGGAACGAGGCATCGGAGGGCCGTCAGTCGGGAAATTTGTTGGAGGTACACTGAAGCTTAGCAAAGCGGACGTGACACGCATCCAAGGTCCCTCCAAAGAGTCCAAGGGCAAGTCGAAAGGCCGCCGTTGAAAGACAAAGAAGCACCAAAGTACGGAGTGCGGTGTAGATACACCAACCATATGGCGGCTCCAAGCACCGAGGGAGGGCACCCGCTTACCACATCATTTGATAATAACTAATAGCTTAAAATCGAGTGGTGTGGAGAACCCTGCAGTTGGGCCTGAGAATCACATTGCCCACTCGGGTTGGTTACTCTGTCCGGCAATGGGCACTTGTCTCAGTTGAAGTCGTCATGCCGGAATTGTTTCGCACGCTGGTCCGTGGCGTATCGGCTTACTAATCGTCGTATACCCTTTGATCGTTTCTGGGCATCATCTCGACTAAGCCGGGCTGGGAGCGCGATTTGAAAACAAAAATAATGATGATAAGAATGGTCTTTCCATGTCCTTGTGGAATGGGACATGTTCAGTGAGACGTCTTCTGCTGCTCATCTGTTTCCATCCACTACTCATCCGCGGGCATATTGTCCCTCCGGTCTTGAAAGGCGGCCTGCAGGTTCCAAGACTTGCTTCTCTAGCGGTCCTGACAACGACGGTTGGATTGTGGGATTGGACTTACTGATTTTGTATCTCTTACTGTGTACGGAAGTGCTCCGGACGGCGGGTTTACGTACTCCGTAGTAATACGAGCGGTAGATCTGGTCTGTTCTCTTGGACTGTTCCGAATATGGAGAAATCTCCGATCCTCTGCAGGGTTGACTGATTCTGGAACCGGTCACTTTGCGCCGTCCTGCAGGGGTTGTCACTTGTCGGCGACGGCGTTGAACTCACCGCTTCAGATCCATCCCCCCAAATCGCTGTCGTCATTTGATACTACTGGATTGATTATTATGGATAGCATCGAGTAAAATTGACTAATCGGGGAGGGCCCGGAGAGGTGGAGGGTGCCGCCGAACCCAGCCCGATGACCTGGGGTAGCCTCGTCGAACTTGAAGACTCGGATCCTGAGACTAGTCGTTATGGGTCTCTTGGGTTCGTGTCTTACACAGTAGACCAGATCTCGATCAATCTGTGATGAGATTCAAGTCCCATCTGCGAAAGCTATGTGCGTACGGAGTACTTGGATTTTGGAATGTATCGGCTGGCTGTTTTGCTGTAGTTGATGCTGCTGCGTAGACCATGTTTTGCGGCTTCTACTCCGTACGTCCGGACTGCAGTACAGATTCCAACCGGCGCCGTTACGCCGTACCTGCATAAGCTCGGCCTAGAAGACTCGCACTACTCCATATGAAGAACGCAGTACTCTGTACTCCGTAGTTACAGAGTACAGCGATCACCAGAGATCGCCCTTGTTTAACGTGCCTGAAAGGAGAGGACGAGAATCTCGTGTAGCCCAAAAAGGCACGACGCCGCCGATCACGAGCTTAAAAGGTATATCCTCGAAGTCGAACACGAGCACACATGCCATTGCGGCATTGCCCTACCCCATACAGAATACGGAGCACGCCACACCGGTTGCCATGCTGAGGCTGCCGTGCAGAGTGTAGTGCACGAGTGCCACGAGCGAGCGACATACCGCATCCCACGAGCTGCAGTGCAGTACTTAGTTACTCCGTCGAGCGGGCTCGAGTGCATGCGGCATGTTTCAGATTCTGCAACCTGCACACCCCCGAGCAACAGAAGGCGATCGGAAAGATCTGAAACCTGATGCACGAGCGTCGAGAACAGGAACGCACAGCAGTGACTCGTCCAGTTGAGTACCGCCTTGCTCCGCTGTAGGCGAACCTTGCGGACGCTAAACTGCTGCGTACAGTAGCCTTGTAGGTGTTGTTGAACCCACTCATGCTGAGTAATGGTGCTTGTGGCTGGTGATTTCGGCTCCTCATGCCTTTGCGAGTGTTGGGAGCATAAACTGAGGATCGATAGCGCCGAACCCTTTTTCGAGAATTCACACCAAAACACTTCAAGATAGGGGACGCCCTTCTCCTTGGCCGGCAACGAAACAAAATCCAAAAATGGGAGCACCAGGAATGGGAGGGACGGTCTGCAGAGTACGCAGTACATTTCGTATCACTACTCCAACTGCATAGAAGAGGTGTTGTTTTCATTCACTGATGACGAACGCAAGAGCAGTCAATCGTACACAGAGCAATCTTGCAGGAATAATATGGACTCGATCAAGTTCCGCAAGGATTAATAATCCCTTCCCTTCTATCAACTTGGCAAGTGTCAAAATGGCCGACAAGAAAAAACAAAGTTCCTCTACGCAGTACTACTCTAACCGAGCTCGCGGAGCTCCCTGACTGACTCTTGGAGTCCTGCTTACCAAGTTGTCAGTAATAATGTGCCAGCGGCCAGCCGGACAAACACGGGCCGGAAAACCGTTGGACGTTAGCTTTGAAATTGATTTCTAATCTCCGAAGCCATTCCATTTACTGTTATTCCATCAGGTCCCCTCAGGCCTCAGCTCGGGATCGCTGACATGGCGGAAATGCCGACGAATCGAAGGGAGTTTTCCCCTGGCGCCAACCTGCATGCTAAAACTTAAGGTGCCTTAGTAGTCCGCAGCGACCGCCGGGCGGGCTTGCACCGCTGCAGATTCGGCTCGACGCAAGCAAACAACGGGCACTTTTCCCCGCGGGCCCGCGCGCAAATTCAAAATAGGGCACCCGCCATACCATACTGCGTCGAGTATAGAGTATATTTAACCAAACTGGGTCCGCGTCCGCGTCGGTCATAACCGACTCCTGAATTGGGATTTTGGCCTCTCGGAGTCTTGGAGCATGGACATGCTAGTATTATTATGATTTATTATTACAGTGGGCACTTGTGGTCTGGGCGGTCTAGTATACTGTATACTTTCCGTCAAGGCGCATCCACAGCATTCCCGCCTCCTTCCTGTTCACAGTGAAGTGTGAACGGGAAAAAAAAAGAGAATCTCCGATCTAAGTAGAAAGACAGAGATCTCCATACCGGTTTTGGTCCGTCTCGAACACCTACCTCACTCGGTTCTCGTTCTAAAGAAGCTCAACACGTTTGTGTTTCAGCATCGACGATCAAACATGCACGGAGAATTTAGAAAGAGATTCCCCAGATTCCCCCGGCCACATGGGGCGGAACATTCGATTTCGACAGAATGCCTTAGGGCCCCTTCTAGGTCTCTCTAGAACGTCCAGCTGACAGCGTCGTTCGAGCACATCATTTATGCATACTACCAAATGTAGCCTAGCTAGCTGCTCCATACCTACCTAACCAAGTCGCCTTCGCGAACAGCCCCGAGAGCCCGACATCCGGGTACGGTGGTGTGGCAGCACTGCAGCCAGCCAGTCAGCCAGCCACGCAGCCCGGCTCAAAGCCGGGAAGAAGATCAATCATCGACAGAGATACTTTACTCCGTGCTATACTACTGCTCTATCTGTAGTCAGGGATCTCAGATAGATACGTGCCCCGTATGTATACCGCCTCCTGCATCATCCGTGTCGCAGAATCGACAATCACAGCACCCTTTTTCCCGAATAGGGAATTGGTTTGGAAGGCTCAAGGTTGCGACCTCTGAATAATATGCCAAATCGGTTAGTAGTTACTCAGGTACAATACATAACTCAGCTCGGAACGTCGAATGCTGAAGGAAGAAGAGTCATATCATGAGGCTTTTTTTCCCGGGGGAGGTTTTCGGCTTGACTTTCTACTTACAGCGTACGGAGTCCTCCGTATGTTCTTCCGTAATGGATGTGATAATAATAGCCTCAGGCTGCATTGAAGAATGCAGATGTTTATAATAGAGCCGTGATATTACTCCATACTTGGTCGCGGACCACGGAGGGCTCTGTGTACTTTATGCGATATGCTTCTACTTTATGCTTCTATATGCGCCTCTCTCTCTCTATCTATCTATGGAAATGCGCTTTTATGATGATGAAGTACTACGTATATACCTACGTAAATGTTTTTCCTTCTAATATTTTCTAGCATTGTTTACTAGTATTATCCATTGCTGTTCTTATTGTTGTTATTATTGCACTACTGACTTTGACGTGGACAAGAGGACAGAGTAAAGGCAAAGACAACCTCTTAATTGAGATTATAATTTTAGAAGTGGTCCGTACTTCACTTTCTTTGCCTGTGCTTTTTTTTTTGTTGCTCTGGCAGTGCACGGCTACGGTCCAACGGACCTCAATGCTATCCAAGTGTCGGCGGAGTACTCCGTAGGCACCTGAGGTACTCTGTTGCTCCGCGCGGAATCGCGGATTCTACGCATCAACCGGGACCTACTGCCAGCAAGTTGTAATCCTCGAACGGTATCTTGCGCTGGACGTGTACTGTGATCTGCATCCGGGGCGGGATGACAGTTGTCGAAAGAGCTGCGCTCCGATGCAAATGAGAATGGTTATTAACCGTGTCCTCTACACAGTACACGTACACGGGTGGACAAGTGGCAGTGAGCATCATCCATTCAACATCATCGAGATTCGCAATCGCGGCAATCGTGACCCATCAATAATATCGCTGTTATTACTCTTATATCCACTCGCGGTTAGTTAAGCGAAGCGGAGGCGGGATGCGTACACATAGGCACGGAAGTACAGTTCGCCGCATTGTTGAGCAGTCCCTGCCCGTTCGAGTGTTTGTTCGTTCTTGGTAAGTTGGTCTCGACTCTCGGAGAATTTGTGGTGCCGTTCCCCAGTTCGCTTGCGTCTTTGACAGGTGGGGACCTTCAAAGTTATAACTTCTTGGCTGCTCTTACCCTATTGCGCAAAGCTCGAGCCTTTTTGTGTTCATATATAGCAAAGTTTGCGGTCGACCGAGAGGCGGATCAGCAAGTAAGAGAGGCTCGTGAGTCGGCTGGGGCCCAGCAGGTGGCTGAGTAAGGTGGTCGCGACCCTCCGGACCTCGCTTCTCGACCAAATCGTGGCTTGCCGTCCGCTGCCGTCGATTCCCATTTCCCCCGGTGGATAAGTCATAAACGGGACGGATACGCCCTGAATCGCCTGATGCTCTACGCAGCACTCCGTACTCTGTATTTTTTATGTGGCCAATGCATTCCATTTACCCTTTTGGATCTTTTTACCCGCCTGCCACTGATCAACTGGTGGCCATTGCCGCGTAGGCTCGCTTGCGGATGTAAAAAAGAGGAACAGCGCGGATTCCGGAATGCGCATCAAGCAGTAAATACGATCGCCGCGCATACCGGTGCTGTGACCTGACGGTCAACACTGCGCTTCCGGTGGCAGAATAATGCATCCATCGCGCTTCTCGTGCAGTGCGGACAGACACAAGTTGAAGAGGACAGAGGACTTGGCGGCGAGAGGCTCGAGCCGTCTCTGTGCGCAGACCTGGAATGGGCGATGTAAATCTTGTTGGGGCGACGCCGTAGCTACCTACCCAATGCAGGATGTTGTTATCTGCACGGCTTTACAGGTCGAGGATTGCGTATGCGGATGGCGTTTGGCGCATATCGATAGAGCACACAGGTCGAATAACAATAGATCGATTCCTCCAGAGCAGTCGCGGATTATTGCGTTGTCCTCGCCGCATCCTGCTCTCCAGCCACTTTCCCAACCACGGGTTTCCGCAAGGTCGAAAGCATGGAGTTGAGTGGTGAGTTGTCGCTGGCAGGTCCGTTCGACTTGCCGCTCACGAGGAACCAGAAGGAGAGAGCGAGTCCAGCAAGGGACGATGGGGCGAGAGTGCACAATGCACAACGGGACCGAGATGGACGGCGGAAGGCCGCCTGGCGATCCCCGTTGGCTGGTGATCAAGCGAAGTCGACTTTTGGGTGGTGGTCTGCCACAGCCAGGGGGTGTTTGGGCCAGGGCCACAAAAAATCTGAAACAGCTGGGCGGATGCTTCAGAATCAGGATCCCCCCAGTCGGCGCTAGTGTGAGCAGTTCCTCGACATCTGCTTGGCGGGCGCAGCTGGGGGACCCTCCCCTCCGTGCCCCTCCCCCTGCCAGAACACGCCCAGAAGAGCAACGTTGCGTCTTCTCCACAGGCCGTCCCCCTCCAGCACCCGCCACTCGTCGATGCCTCGAACCGGTTGGCGCGTAGGTCGTCCGCCGTGACTCGTTCCTCTCCAACCGAGCTGCCATCTTGCCCCTTGTCGCCCTGCTAAACATTGCATGTGAGCATTGTGCTCTGTGCACAGTCGACCGTTACTACTCTCTCAAAAAGACGACCGTTGTGAGATTGTCTTGGATGCGTCGAGTGTACTTGTCGCTTATTATTATTATTATTTATGGACCTGTGCCCTCCATTACTAAGCTATATGTAAGAAGTCCGGGCCATCCATCGTGGGGCCACCGATCTCGAAGGAGCGTGATTTCGTGATGAGCGTGATGCCTGATGTCAGCATCTACCTAGGTTCTCCAAGTTGTATATGCTCTCATGGATCCTGTTTTCTCCTTTGGCTGTGCTTCTGTGAATCTACTCAGTAGGCAGGGACTGTATATGCGGGATGTCGTCGACCAGGCTGCTGTCTGCCTCTCCGTGCTACGGACCACGGCTGGTGCTCCCGGCGCGCAGCGGCAGGGGTCAGGCGAGGCTTCCAGCCCAGGCTAGCCGAAGACAGGCAGCCGTAACGATACGGTATTACAGGCCCACCGGCGGGCGCCTCGCTGGCCCAGGCCCCGGCGGGCCGGCAGCCAACGGGACGGCGCCTGCCCTGCGCCTGCCCTGCCCCGTCCGATCTGCACATCCTTCTTAACCCCTCGAGCGCGCCGGCGTCCCGCCCGGTCGCTCTGGCTGCCCGCAGACCCCGTGTACAAAGACCTTGCCCTCCCTCCGACGCTTCCTCCCCCCCCGTCGCAGCAGGCAGTGGCCTTTCTTGTTTCCCTTCTCCCTTCGTTTCGTCTCCCCTCCGTGCGAGAGCACGAGACTTGCTTCGGGCTGGCCCAAGTCCAATCTCTGTTCTCGTATATCTCCCCCCAGCATCTGCTTTCGTTGGAGGCTGGCACCTCTCGTTTGCCTTGGATAGCATCGCTCCCGCGCGCGCTCGACCGCTCGCCGACATCCGTTCCTTTTGCTTCCTCCGACCCCTCTCTTCTAGTCAAGAGAGATCGTGACTTCTTTGTATCTGTTCGCTTGTGTTGCGCCGCCCGCACGGCGTCTCTGACGGTGCGTGCTCCCCAGCCTCTCCGCACACGAGCGCGCCGGTTCCTTTGTTGCCATACTCCCAATATCACCAACGGGGCGACTGACCATCTCTTCCGTCGACAGTGCTCGAAACAATCATGTACCCTCACAATGGTGCCGTAATGGCACCCCCGCAGAAGCCAGAGACCTTCATGTTGTCCACTGAGGCCCAACAGCGCCTCCCCCACGACGCCCAGGTTGCGCTGCAACAGGTTGACAATCGTAAGTAGATGCAGTCTGGTCGCTACTCGGGACTGGCGCGCAGTGCAGTCTCGCATGTCAAAAAGGCATTAAGGTTGACTTGCGGCACAGTGAAGTACTTCCTCATCTCTGCGCCGGTTGATTGGCAACCAGACCAGGTCATCAGGCGGTTCCTTCTTCCCACTGGCGACTACATTTCCTGCGTTCTATGGTTGGTGATCGCGCCAAGATTGGAAGGCCCAGGACACGGTAACTGACGAGCCGTAGGAACAATCTCTTCCACATCTCTGGCACGGACATTGTCAGATGTCTCACCTTCCGCTTTCAGGCGTTTGGTCGTCCGGTGAGGAACACGAAGAAATTCGAGGAGGGCATCTTCTCCGATCTTCGAAATCTCAAGTCCGGCACCGACGCCTCGCTTGAGGAGCCAAAGAGCCCTTTCCTTGATTTCCTGTACAAGAATAACTGCATCCGAACCCAGAAGAAGCAAAAGGTCTTCTATTGGTATAGCGTTCCCCATGATCGACTCTTCCTCGATGCGCTGGAGCGGGACCTTAAGAGGGAGAAGATGGGCCAGGAGGCGACCACCGTTGCTGTTGCCGAACCAGCCTTGTCCTTCGAGTTCGATGCTTCACAATCGCTCTACGAGCAACTTACGAAGGCTCAGCAGGCCAACTCCTCGTCGTTCGCCGCTCACGCGGCATTTGGCCCATCGACCTCTCCGCTTATTCGGTCCATTGACGCTATGCCTCCCCCCCAGATGCCGCCACCGATGCCGCTCCTCCCGGACGATTCTGGAAGTTCGATGTACAACCCGCTGAACGCCTCGAACACGATGAGCCAGAGTCTAGTCAAGCGCGAGCAGGATTTTGGACAGTTCCAGTACGATCGCAATGGAATGCCGGTGGCCAGGATGCATCAGCGTCACACCTCGATGCCCGCCTACATTGAATATTCGCCGGCTCCGTCGTACGTTTCATCGCAGTACGAGGATTACAGCAACCGCGGCATGTCGTTCGAACCGATTACACCACCGCAGCAGGCTGTCACGTTGGGTTCCGAGCCCGCATATATTGCAAATGAGGACACCGGGCTTTACACCGCAATCCCGGACGTTGGAACTACGACGTTCAATTCTATGGTGCAGCTGCCACCGTCGAACCTGGCGGGTCCTCACTTCTCGACCGCCGCCCGCACCTTCCCTTCGAACGTGTATTCTGTGATCGAAGGATCTCCGACGTACAAGCAGCGTAGGCGGCGGTCATCTGTCACGCCGGGTATCACCAATGCAATCGCTGCTACCACCCAGTCCCAAAGCTCGCAGTCGACCGCGTACGCCGCTCACAAGCAAAGTGACCTTCGGCGCTCCGTCTCAAGCTCCGTCGCTCCTGTCGTCGAGGTGGATGAATCGAACGACGACTCGTCGCCTGGCCTCATGAACGGCTGCTCTTCATCGCAGAAGGATTTGGTGCAGAATGACACCCCACTGCCGAGCCTTGAGGAGAGCCCCCAGCAAAACGACATGTCTCTCTTCAACGGCCAGGATGATCTGGCAGCTCTTCCCAACAGCGAATCCCCTGAGATGTCTGCTCAAAACAGCTCGAACGCATCGGATCGCCCCGGGCCTGTCCGTCGTGCCCGAAGCGCCACTATGACGGAGCTCGGCCCATATCCCCAGAAGTCCCACTCCTGCCCAATCCCATCCTGCGGCCGGCTGTTCAAGAGGTTGGAGCATCTGAAGCGGTAAGTTTCACATCCTCCCTTGAATCCGACACATGAGGTTCCTGATTGGAAGATCAATATTTCCTCTGCAATGTCTGTAGCCGCTGACCGACTCTTGGCGCATAGGCACGTGAGGACCCATACCCAGGAGCGACCCTATCCTTGCCCCTACTGCAACAAGGCCTTCTCGCGGTCTGATAACCTCGCGCAGTAAGTTGCGGAGCATATTCCGTTGTCAGTATTGCGCTAACATATTTTTGGCAGACATCGCCGCACGCATGAAACACAGCAAGATGGCCAGCAGCAGCAGCAACAACAACAACAACAACAACAACAACAACAACCGCAACAGCAGCAGCAACCTCTGAGCGATGAGGATCTGGAGAACGAGGAGAACGAGTTCGGCTCTCTCGAGGCCGATTCGCCCTCATCCGACTCCAACTTCCTCCCGACGACCGTCAACATGGCTAGTGTTACCACTATGCCCACCACCGTGGATATGCAGTCGACAATCCCCACGATGGTTGCTCCTCAAATGATAACTCCGCAGTATCTGCAGCAGCAGATTTAAGATAGCTCCTAAATATAGGACAGAGCACCATAGAAATGGTCCGAAACCGTCCCGTCTGAAACGTCCGCTGGCACTTGCGCATGCGCCGAGGGTCTGGCCGTACTCAGGGCGCCATACTTCACCTCCGTCATTTACTTCTTAGCGCCGCGACTGTTGAGACTCTCGATTCTCGCGGTTCTGCCGGCAAATAGATGATACCCTTTTTATTTTCATGTGTGTCATTCTTCTTGCTCTCCTTTCTTGTGTCTCTATTGGGGCTTTTGGTGTTTTCTGTGAGCCGAGTCTCCAGCAGCACGATCGGACTTGTTCATTTCACTTGTCTAGATGAAGATGCGGGATACCTTTTTCCTGGGGTTCAGCTACCATCGTTTTGAAATTCTCAGGCGGCTTTCTGGGTGTGTCGGTATTCCGTCTGCGCGATGGACGGCTGAAACTGTAGCCGGCCCGCTCGGATCGACCCCATACCTCTGAAGTCGGGTGGTGTGCGCAGGCGCATCGAATGGTCGTCCCAAAATGCATACTACTTGTCATCCCCGATGCTCTCAGCCTTCTCTACTGCCTTGTCCAGTTGCTGTCACTTATCACATGTGACCCATCTCTGCTTTATCTAGGCAGTTTTGCTTCACTTTGGACGATTTCAAAGGTTTCCCCCCCTGAGTTTGTCCACTTCTATGTCACGTTTATTCACAGGCATCTTTTCTGTTTTCTTTGTTTCATGGCATTTTGCGGGATTATGGAACTTTGAGGATCGCGGTGAAGCATGAGGCCCCAATGCGACCAGGAAGGAGTGGCGTACGTGTATGATGACTGAGGAACCTTGAGGATTTGGGAATATAAAGGGTGGACTTGGTTCTCCAGGGTGGGGGCTGTTTTGGTCTGCTAGCACAGCAATACTATATAGATTTTTTTTAGCGCAAACATATTTATTTTTGCATTCAGCTTTCCAGAACGTTGAGTAATGCGTCATTTGGTAATGAACGTCAAGCCCAGGTACTGCAGCTCTCTATTTTGGGTATGGCTCTTAACTGATTTGACTGCCAAAGGCTGTCATCTGGAAATGCGGACATTGGTACCTCGGTCCAACCCTGTGGGCTTAGACGGTACTGCTGCTTCTCAATTTCACACCAGGACTGAATTGATACAGACGATGTTGAACGTATTCTTCTTCAAGTGACCATGGGGAATCCAAAGGGAATGGATAGGTGAGGCAATAAAAGGATGGGGTAAACCACCTATACAAAAGGACGAAACCACTTCAATCCTCTGTTCGCTTAAGGCAACTGCTCTACAAGTATGACCTGTTGAAGAAGCCATGCACAGCCGTAGAAATAACCGCCTAACAGTACCTACCGAGGTAGGCAAAGGTACTGTACAGTACATGTACCTTGGGTGTGCATGTGATCATCTGACTCGAGCTTTCTCGATTGCTGAATCACGGTGCTGGGGCGTTCATGACTGTATCATGAGGTGCTGCACTCCGGACCTGGCGCCCAAGGAACAGCCCAGCGGCAGTGACAAGTGTCTCGCCTCGCCGCTCTCCAAGTGGCTCCCCGGCCCTCCGCATCTGCGCCGGGCTGAACCCTGGAAGCCAGCCACCGCCCCATGGAGCGTCTGGTCACGTGTATGGGTGTCAGCTTGACTTGACGTTGTTCCTCCCCAGACATCTTCGACATCCGTTCATATCATCGTTGCCCTGCGAACAACGGCAACGTCGCTGTGGAGCTCCGTCAGCAAGTATTAATACATCATCGTTCGTCCTTTGGAGAGCGACGTTCTCCTCTGTACCTTTTTTTCGCTTCTCCAGTTCATCGTTCAGCTCGATCCACGACCCCAGTCACTTCTAGTATCATCTTAATCTACCTACCTAGCAGTTTTTCCCGGCAGCTCTTGAATCTGCATTGATATTGGTCGTAAACACTTGTTCCTGCCGGCGTTGTGTCTTCAGTAACTATAGAAGAGTTGAACATTCCTTGCTATATACATACTGTGCCCTGCTCACACCGCTCTTTAACGGGCTCCTTCATTCTCCCTCCCTTGTACGGGCTGAGCCAGCTTTTGTCGTGTTCCTTTCCCTTCTTTTCCACCCTGCCCTGGTATCCGCAAAGAAAGACCGGGAGATAGAATATTTTGGTTATTATAGCTTGGGAACGTCATCTGAGTGGTGTTTGAGACGGCTCAGGCGTTTCACCTGAGACCTCAATTTCGATGACGGAGACAGATGAGCATGTAGTGAACGAGTGGTCGCCGCTTGTGGCGCCGGATAACCCCAACCCCGTTGACAATGACGTCGACTCTCTGAGGGTGAGCGGTGCACGGCGGGGAAATGGCGATGTCGTCGCTGCAGGGGACAGGTCCGGCTTTGACGAGTCCTCGAAGAGCAGCTGGTACCTTTTTCTGCTGACACTCAGCATTGGGGGGTGAGTTGTTGAATTTCGGTGATCTGTGGAGCAGTATGCATATAATGTTTAAGGGTTGCGTTGCTGAAACCGGATTATTTGCAGGCTTCAGATCGTCTGGTCGGTTGAGCTCTCGAATGGGTCGGTACGTTGAAGTCACCAGTTTATTTGCCTCGTTATTAAAAGAAATATTCTTATCCTTGATCTTGTCTCGTTTCTTCTGGACGCTATGCTAAGCGCATTTCATGCAGCCATACCTTCTTTCCCTTGGGATGAGTAAATCCCTGCTCGCCTTTGTCTGGATCGCAGGTCCTCTGACTGGCGCCCTCGTCCAGCCCTATATCGGCATTCGAAGCGACAACTGCCGCATATCATGGGGCAAGAGGAAGCCCTTTATGGTTGTTGGCGGCGCGGCGACCATTGTGGCACTGCTCTGTCTGGCCTGGGTCCGAGAGATAGTAGGCGGGTTTCTGGGAACTTTCGGTGTTGATGCTCATTCGACCGGAGTGAAAACAACGACCATTGTTGTGGCCACAATTCTCATGTACTGCCTTGACTTTTCCATAAATACGGGTAGGTCTTTTTTTTTTTTTTTGGAACGTGCCTTCCTCGTACTTTCAGTGTCATTTCTGACGGGGTTTATTACAGTACAGGCAGGCATTCGCGCTTTCATCGTCGACAATGCTCCAGCTCATCAGCAAGAATCGGCGAATGCTTGGGCGAGCAGGCTTACAGGCGTGGGCAATATTTTGGGATATATATCTGGCTATCTTGATCTGCCCCAGATCCTTCCGTTCTTTGGAAACACGCAATTCAAAGTCCTTTGTGTGATTGCATCGATATCTCTTAGCACCACACTGCTGATCAGCTGCTTATACATCAAGGAGCGAGACCCACGGCTTGAGGGGCCACCTGCGTCGGATAATCCTGGACTTATATCGTTCTTCAAGCAGGTGTTTCGCTCGATTCGGCGCTTGCCTCCGCAGATACGCAAGGTCTGCGAGGTTCAGCTCGCTGCGTGGGTCGGATGGTTCCCTTTCCTGTTCTATTCGACGACCTATATCGGCCAACTCTATGTCAACCCGATTTTCGAAGAACATCCGAACCTTTCCGACGACGAAATCGATAAGGCCTGGGAGGAAGCTACCAGAATTGGAACGTTTGCTCTCCTCATCTATGCCATCGTTTCTTTCACCGCGAACATAATTTTACCGTTAATTGTTGTTCCAACATACAAACAGATTGTTGCCCCTGAACCAGTGGTTCCGGATAGCCCTTCTGAAGAACCGCAGTTGGCTAGAAGAATGTCTTTCTCCAGCACGCCGTTTGGCACTTCCTCAGAACCTCTGATTGATTCCAACAGCAGCAAAAGCTTCGAGAAAGGCGAAAAGCAGGGGCTGCTCTCGAAGCTGCAGATCCCGGGCCTGACCCTCCGCCGGACCTGGCTTCTATCGCACCTGCTTTTTGCTACCTGCATGTTCAGCACTTTCTTTATCTACACACCTCAGGCTGCAACGGTGGATATTGGGATCGTCGGTATATCATGGGCTCTCACTCTCTGGGCACCATTTGCTCTCATATCTGCCGAGGTCGCACGCCGTGACGCTGAACGACGGCTACAGCGCCGTCAAGAGGAGATGGCAGCACCCAGAGAACCATATGCGACGATGTCTTCGACACAGTCCAATAGCCCAACCCACAGCGACGATCTGGAGAATGGCCATTTTCCGAAAAGAGTGACAGCGGCCGACGGAGACGACGAGGCAGTGGATCAGGCGGGTATCATCCTCGGCCTGCACAATGTCGCCATCTCGTTCCCGCAGATCGTGTCGACCTTGATCAGCAGCGCGATCTTCAAGGCGCTGCAAAAGCCCAGGGGAGAGCCGTGGGACGATAGCGTCGGATGGGTAATGAGGTTTGGAGGGTGCGCGGCTTTGGTCGCTGCTTGGTTGACGAAGAGGCTCGACGAGGGTGTCGGTAGGTAGTTGGCATTGGGAATTTACGCCGAGGAGTAGGAATTTTTTTGGGAATATTTCTGCTTTGGATCTTTATGCTGCAGCCATATACATACCCGGTTCATGCCTGAATGAGAATATTTTGGATATCATTCACGAATACAAATGGTCAGGTCTGCTTCTTGAAGGTCTAGGTTAAGGAGCCCTAAGTCCCGGCTCGAGCCGTTGAGGCCCGCCCTAATTCCGGACCGTTAGGTAGAGCTGGTAACATGAATACAGAGCTACAGTGAATTCCCGACACAGCGTCTACTTAAAGGGCAACTCCAAGGACATCCAGGCTGAAACCTAGGTACTCTGGGATGGTGACCTTAACCTCAGGCTGGAACCTTCCTATGGAACCCTTCCATGGAACATCAAAACCGGCTACGCCCGACACGGCTAGTATGCTGACTAAGCAGCGGACGACCCCGGACCGCTTGGCGTCTTGGCCCCCGACAGCGGGAGGACAAGACGCGGACGCCGATAAGGACAAGTAGACAGTGTCCAGGACAGCGCCAGGAAGGCTGCTTTTTTGTTGATATTCTCGCCTCCTGCAGCTCTTCCCGGCTCTTGCGGCAGCTTTCCCGTGCAGATTATGTTCGCCCGCCTCCTGGCGCGAGCGTCTCGCTGTTAGAGCTCGTCTGGCACCACACCCCCGCCTTGACTCTTGTGAAACTCGCGACAATGGCCAGCTATGTTGTGAACGAGGCCGTTGGCCAGCTGCTGCGTATGTGCGCTCTGTTCCGAGCATTGCTCATGTAGCTGACAGTTTCCTCCAGGCCGGATAGCGGATTCAGATTCAGATCCCGATGATGGTGCGTGCGCCGCTCCCTCCGTACCCTGCCGTGACCAGTCTAACGAGCGGCCACAGATGTTCCCGAAGCGGGCAAGAAGGAGTTTTTCAGCTCCTGGGCCCTCCTGATCATGATCCTGCTGCTGATGTTTGCGTTGTTCACGAGTTATATTCTCCAGCAGAGGAAGATTCAGGCGGTGCATGAAACGGTCCTCTCTATATTTGCGGGTGCGTCCTCGACCCGACTTCTTGAACCCGGGAGGCTCGGTTCTCATGGGAGATAGGCATGTTCGTGGGGTTGCTCATACGCTTGAGCCCCGAGTCGCCCCTTCAGGACAACGTCGCTTTCGACTACCAGTTTTTCTTCAACCTTCTGCTACCTCCTATCATCTTGGCCTCGGGCTACGAACTACATCAGGTCGGTTTACGATACGGAAACTGGGGGAAATTCGGGGAACAGATCTGTTGACACTTCGTGCGCAGGCAAATTTCTTTCGGAATATAGGCACCATCCTTACGTTCGCATTTGCGGGGACGTTCATCTCTGCCGTCGTCCTCGGTCTCATCTTATTCATCTGGACGCGGATTCCCCTCGATGGCCTGAACATCTCGTTCGTAGAAGCGATCTCGGTCGGCGCGACGCTTTCGGCCACGGATCCCGTCACGATCCTCGCCATCTTCAATCTATACAAGGTCGAGCCGAAACTATATACGGTCATCTTCGGGGAGTCGATCCTGAACGATGCGGTTGCCATCGTGCTGTTCGAGACCGCGCAGAAGTACGCCGACAGCGAAGCAGGGTCCTTGACGCCGCTCCATCTCTTCGAAGCGATTGGCGTTTTCCTGCTGGTCTTCTTCGGTAGCATGCTCATTGGTGTGATTGTGGGCGTTGCGACCGCTTTGGGGCTCAAACATACGCATGTTCGCCGGATGCCGAAGATCGAGAGCTGCTTGATCGTGCTGGTCGCGTATGCGAGTTACTTCTTCTCTAACGGCATCTATCTGTCCGGTATGTGCCTTCCGCAACGTCCAGAGCACAGATGTTCCGCAGTGGTGTTATGCTGACGTTGTTCCTAGGCATTGTGTCGCTGCTTTTCTGTGGCATTACCCTCAAGCACTATGCTTACTATAACATGTCGCGGAGGACACAGCTTACGACAAAGTACCTCTTCCAGGTGCTGGCGCAGCTGAGCGAGAACTTTATCTTCATCTACCTGGGCCTGGATCTGTTCGTTGAGACCAACCTCCAATTCAAGCCCCTCTTCATCCTGGTGACGGTCTTTGGCATCTGTGTCGCCCGATACCTCTCCGTCTTCCCGCTCTCCAAGGCCATCAACTGGTTCATTCGATACCGGGCCAGGCGCCGGGGTAAGGATGCCGCGGACGAGCTTCCGTTTGCCTACCAGGCGATGCTCTTCTGGGCCGGTCTGCGTGGCGCCGTCGGCGTCGCGCTGGCTGCGGGCATGCAGGGCATCAATGCGCCCGCACTCCGGGCGACGGTTCTTGTCGTGGTGGTGCTCACCGTCATCATTTTCGGTGGCACCACGGCGCGGATGCTGGAGATTCTCGGAATCCGGACCGGCGTCGTCGAGGAGATCGATTCCGACGACGAATTCGACATCGAGGTGAGCAACGGAGGAACCTACTACAAGCGCTCCGGCACGGGACTGGGCTACACGCCCCGTCGCGGTGACTCGACCATCGCTCTGGATAGCTATTCGCGAGGTAGCAACCGCCGTCCCAGCCCGCCGGCCCGCCGGGCCCGCTCGGGAAGCCACCGGGCTGCTTCACGGAAGAACTCCGTATACGGCCCGAAGGACCGTCGCGATCAGTCGTCGACGCAGACGCTCCTGGGGGCCAGCAGCCGGAGTGGCAGCAGCGCGGCCAGCGAGGACGAGCTCGGCTCCCGGGACAGGGATCGCGTGACCTCGGAGGGCGACATCGTCGACGACTTCGAGCTCGACATGGACGCCCTCTCCGACGACGACCTCCCGCCGTCTGCGGCATCCCGTCTCCGACGGTCCTCGTCGCACCTCTCAGCATCGAACGCGCCGGCGTCGTCCGGTGCCTCCCCCTCGAGGCGGCCTGGCGAGCAGCAGTCGTCTGGCGGGCTCAGCGCCCGGGCGGCGCTCCGCGAGCTCTTCTCTGGTGGGCCGAACGGCGACCACGCCGCGTGGTTCCGGCAGCTGGACGAGGACTACATCAAGCCGAAGCTCCTGCTCGACCAGTCGAACCACAAGGGGCCGGGTGCCGTTTGATCTTGATTTTCTTCTTCGTCTTTTTCTTCTAAAAATAACCCTCTACTTCATTTCATGTCCACGAGAGTTCGGCACAGCAACCTCCCTCTATGGATCGGGGGAGCTGTATCACCATATCATATCATCAGATGGGTCTGGGAACGGCGTATAGACGGTTTTTGTGTTGTCTTTTCTGCTCATACATTTTTTTTTTTCTTTTTGCATTGATTTGATACCAAGTACCTACCTACCTACCTACCTACCTAACCTTTTGCCCATTCCATCTTTCACGAGTCTTGCGAGTGATCGTCATCATCATCATTATCATCAAAGGAGGAAAAGAAGAACAGGAAGAAGCGGGGCTTCGGTCTTGTTTGTATTCTACTTGACGTTCTGGGTGTCAGCTGTACTTTTTTTTCCATCTTGGTCCTTTCTTTCGGTTTGTTTTTTCTTTCCGAAGGATGCGCGCAGGTGCAAGTACAGTAGTTCTGCAGGCACAGGTATGCAATGCAATGCAATGACTTCCAACCGTACGGGTCGCTTGTTCTTGCTTCGTACGTACCGTGGCCACGTGTAACCGGAATTAGTTGATGGCCATTATGTTATTACTCTACCTCAGACGGGATTTGATTTTTTTTGTACTGTACCGTGCTGTGCTGTGCTGTCCCGGGTCGCTCCCGGGTCCAAATCCAACTGCACGTGGACTCCAAGCCCAGGGCGGGTTCCTTCTTTCCGGAGAAAGAGGGGAGACAGACAGACAGACAGACAGACAGACAGACAGAGAGAGAGAGAGAGAGAGAAAGTAGGTAGAGTACCTAGCTATGCTATTCTACGCTAGCTGGTAGTATCTTTTTTTGACTGGATGTGAGTGTTGAGGTCGCTGATGTCGTTTATCCATGATTTTTTATATCTAATCGTGAGTAGTAAGGTGGATAGAAAGGCACAAAGCAATCAGAGGAGCGAGCGAGCGAGAGAGAGTTCAAAGGTGGGTTGAGCTGGGTTGGGTAGCACTGTACTGTACATTTTGCGTCATCACCTGTTTTTCTGGGTCAATCGGGGTCGAAAAACTTCCAACAGTCCGATCGAGATTGTGAGATGATTATTAAAATGTGGCTGCTTGTGCATACAGCAATTGTTGAGCCTCTCTCTCTCTCTCTCTCTTCTTTCTTTCTTCCGCGCCTTGCGGAGCCGCAGCATCTCGAAATACGAAGACCGATCGATCCAGAAACATCGCAGCCGAGGCAGTGAAGCGAGAACCCCCTCCGCAAGAATAACATCGTGCAACGGGCCCGACGGGACGGGACGGGACGGCTTCTGATATCATGGAACCCTAGCTCTAGCTTCCCTTTGTCCAGGACAAGTCAGGTACAGTACAGCAGCAGAGGTGATGAGAGGGTTCACGTTTCAGGGTTCCCCGCCTATCATCTGCCGTGATGTGCAGACTAGGCGCCCGCGCACCGCGGCACCCGCAGCTGACGCTTGATCATGACATCACCCTGGAAGGGATGAACAGCTCCACGACACGAGCGACCTCGGGCAACCCGGAGACGGTCCTGCCATCATATCGTGACTGTGGCGGTCAGCACTGCTTCGACGGCCAAGACAGGGCCGGGGGTCGCGTTACTGAGGCGGAGAGACGCCTTCCGGACCGATCTCGCGACCAGGGAACGAAACCCGGGCCGCGTCGCAGCGTCACGTTATGTCCTGTGGACGGCGGGCGCCTGTTGGCCGGGCTCTGGGGCAGTGGCTGCGACGGCATCGGGCAGCAGAAGGGAGAGAGGTGGGATGCTGCTCTGCTCACCGTGGACCTATTTCCGGCGTCGCGGTGGGCGCCGCCGAAGCACCTGACGGTCACGGGTCACCGACTCCACCGCCGGCGCGTGTGCCGCGGGGGGCGTTGGCCGTGCGCCTTGGGCGCGGCGGTACATGTGCGGTGCGGCTTGGTTGTCTGTAACAACAAGGCGCTGGATAGAAGATCGTATGTGTATATGGCAGACAGCGTCAACACGAATCCCTGGGTTCGCAGCGCAGGCCGCGAGTCTGATTCCCCCAAGGTGCGGCGGCGCTCCACGTCTCCGCCCCCGGCTCCCCAGACGGTTTCCCCGGACAAGACGCGGGGTGCGGGCTCCCTTGGTCCGGCCCTCTCGCCGACCCCGCCTGCACTCCACACTTCGATCCGGCGTCGAGAAGCCCGACCCCTCAGCCTGCAGTCGCTGCACGCTGGGAGACGAGCGGCGCATCGATTCGTCCCAGACATGCTGCTTGGCCAGCGTTCAAGGCCTCGCATCGTCTTCGTCATGATGCACGTGTAGGGCAAAGATACCAGTTCCGCGCCCCCTCATCACCACGGCCTCCTGGCTCTCGCCACCCGCTGGCCCTGCGGCTCCACCGCCGTGCGTGCTCGACGCCCACTCCGCCGCCGGTCGTGTGCTCTCGCGGCCATGCGGTTCCGCAAGACTCTCGCACAGAGCTCTCATGTCGATGTCGATGTGGAGGATGTGTTGGATGTCCGCGCGGTCGCCAGGCATGGCTCGTGTATATAAAGGCTCCTCACGTCGGCCCGTCTGCACTCCAGCATCCCTGCACCAGACCAGATCCTCGCGTTTGCTCTGTTCCCTTCCATCTCCATCTGTTTCTTCCTCCACCACAGAGACACCATGGCTGCTCCCGTCATCCCCGAGACCCAATGGGCCCAGGTCGTCGAGAAGAGCGGCGGCCCCCTCGTCTACAAGCAGATCCCCGTCCGCAAGCCCGGCCCCGATGAGGTGCTCGTCAACATCAAGTACTCGGGCGTCTGCCACACCGACCTGCACGCCATGAAGGGCGACTGGCCGCTGCCCGCCAAGATGCCGCTTGTCGGCGGCCACGAGGGCGCGGGCGTCGTCGTCGCCAAGGGCGAGCTCGTCAAGGACATCGAGATCGGCGACTACGCCGGCGTCAAGTGGCTCAACGGCTCGTGCCTGGCCTGCGAGTTCTGCCAGAAGTCGGACGAGCCGCTGTGCGCCAACGCCCTGCTCTCCGGCTACACCGTCGACGGGACCTTCCAGCAGTACTGCATCGCCAAGGCCGCGCACGTCACCCCGATCCCCAAGCATGTGCCCCTCGACGCCGTCGCCCCCATCCTGTGCGCCGGCATCACCGTCTACAAGGGCCTCAAGGAGTCGGGCGCCCGTCCCGGCCAGACCGTCGCCATCGTTGGCGCCGGCGGTGGCCTGGGATCGCTCGCCCAGCAGTACGCCAAGGCCATGGGCCTGAGGATCATCGCCATCGACGGCGGCGACGAGAAGAGGGCCATGTGCGAGCAGCTCGGCGCGGAGGTGCGTATCCCTCCTCCTCCTCTTCCTCCTCCTCTTTTTTTTTTTTTTTTTTTTTTTTTTTTTTTTTTTTTTTTTTTTCGTTTTTATGCGAGTTAGAGACGGCTGACATCCCGCAGGCGTACATCGACTTCACCAAGAGCAAGGACCTCGTGCACGACGTGCAGGCCGCGACGGCCGACGGGCTCGGCCCGCACGCGGTGCTGCTGCTGGCCGTGTCGGAGCTGCCCTTCCAGCAGGCCGCCAGCTACGTGCGGCCCCGCGGCACCATCGTGGCCATCGGCCTGCCGGCCAACGCACACCTCAAGGCTCCCGTCTTCGGCACCGTCATCCGCATGGTCACCATCAAGGGCAGCTACGTCGGCAACCGCCAGGACGGCATCGAGGCCATCGACTTCTTCGCCCGCGGCCTCATCAAGGCCCCCTTCAAGACCGTCCCGCTGTCCGAGCTCGGCCACGTGTACGAGCTGATGGGTGAGTTACCCCTCTTTCTTTCTTTCACCGGTAACACGGACGGAAAGAGTACTAACGATAATATACAGAGCAAGGCAAGATCGCCGGCCGCTACGTCCTCAAGATGCCCGAGTAGACGGCCTTCCTCCCTAGACCGGTGGACGAGACTACCGCATCCATCTATGTATACATGTACATATCTACCTGCATTCTTTCCTACGTCACTTCTCCTATCATTTCTTCCTTTCTCGGGTTGTCGAACGGACGGATGGGTGAATGGATGAGGCAAAAGCCGCCTCCCGAGGCGGAGGGACGGGGCGCGGCGCGTCGATGATACCTGCAGTGGTTGTGGTTGTTGTTGTTGTATGTAGTTAACAGGCGGTCGGTTTATGATTGATTCCATGTCGGCTATGTTAGGAAATTGAGTTCATCGGTTACCTACAAAAGAAAAGTAAGGATACATTATCTTTTATTTTTTTTTCCAAGTTCCATACATACAATGCGTAGCTGATAACAACGCGCGCTCAGAGCCCGTCAATAATGATGCAGCAGCAATGGATGCTCTTCTACTACTTAGGTCGACTGTTTACAGGACATGTACTGTACATGCGACTATCTAATAATCTAGTCCGTAGTCCGTACCCATCATCACTCCCGGAAGGTTTTTTTGGTTTTGTTTCGTTTCCCCAGTTCCTGTTTTGGTTTTCAGTTTGCCAGTTCCCGAACTCAACTGAACCGAACTGGGCTGGACACTTCCTTGGGGCTTCGAGGACCTCAAGTTGATGTACTGTACTTGACAGAGAGAGAGAGAGAGAGAGAGAAGAGAGAGTTCGTGAGAACTGTCCTCCGCATGATGATGATGGTGATGATGATGATGATACGGGAAGCAAGGTAGTATATGGATTTATGTATGCGTATGCGTGTAGGGGGAATGGTATCATATCCGGATACCTACTTGGATAGATACGTGTACTGTACCTAGATAGGTACCTGATCTTGGGAGTTTTTGATAGACACAAGGGAGGAAGAAAGAAAGGAAGGAAAAAAGAACTTCCTGGTCTCTACTGGGATTTCTTCTTCGTCTTCTTCTCTCCCTCTCTGTAAGTGAAATGAAACGAAATGAAAAAAAAGCAAGAAGAAGAAAGTACATGCACAGTGGCTATTGCGGATCTTTTTCTTTCGGATTAGTAGGTTACGTTACGTTAGGTTAGGACAGTCAGATCAAAGGTCAGATCAGACTAGGTAGGTAGTTTCGCATCTATTGGAAACTAGTTTAACTCTACTCTGCTCTGTACAGTAGTACCCAGTCCTGAATCCCACTCCCAGGCCTGGGGGACTGAGATGGTTAATAATTGAGGTGAAGTTATCTCTCTCTCTCTCTCTTTCTCTTATCTTGAAGTGTGTTGAGGAGAATGATTCAGGGTAGGTCCTCCTTTCTATGTCACGCAGGGAAAAGCTGGATGAAGGGAACAAATTGAAGGGAAAGAAGGAGGAAGTATTCTGTGAGTAAGGAGTAATATGACCCGCACGCAATAGCTAGCTAAGAAAGATATATACGAGAGTCTCTCAACAACAACAACAACGACGACAGAGAGAGAGAGAAGGAAAAAAAGCCAAATAGGGCCGCACCAAGGATTATTACCTGGGCCTGTTGTATAGATACCCAGTGAAAGAGAACCCCAGCAAATGGCGAGCTTGAACCCCAAGAAGAAGACAAGGAAGAATCCTGAAAACAGGGACCTGGCACAAAGAATGACGTTATTATTATTATTATTATTGTACAGCAAATGTTAAAGGTGTTGAATCCTTACCCCTGCTGAAGGGTATGCCCGTGTGGACGTGGTGGCTAGCCTGACGATGAGCGTGGGGAGTACTCTAGTAGACTGTTGGGGGGGGGGGGGGGTACTCTGATACAGTACCTTTATGTGCGGTACAGGTACAGGTATGGGTACAGGTCTCTGTCGAGTTGAGTTGAGATGAGCTAGTGAGCAGAGAGCAGGGTGCAGGGTGCAGAGAGGGTGAGAGAGACTTAGTACTGCACAATAGGTAATGGCTAATGGTTTGCGCTGTGTTTGTGTGTTGTGTGACTCCTTCTGTTTTATAGCTAATAGATAGAGCCATATTTCTTGGTTTACAGTGTTCTTTCTTTCCGAGTTCCCTCTTTCTCTCTCTCTCTCTCTCTCCCCCCCCCTTCTCTGTCTGTCTCTCTGATATTCTCTCTGATAGATCCCTGGTGACAATGCCTGCATATTCACATTTTATGTATTTCCTTTCCTCTCCCGGTCGAGGGACGTAGTGACTTCTGTATGTAAATAGGACATCGCCCGCCGTTCCAGATATGCATGTCGATCTGTGAAACTCAGTGTGGACGTGATGCTGCAGAAGCGTGTGGCGACCACATCCAACATGGACAGCAGCAATAACGTCCCGGGAGTTACCTTTTTTTGAGGATGGAGAGCGAATCGATTGTTGCTGCATTTGTCAGTACATATGCATTGTGATGCTCAGGACAATAGACAACAGGAAATGTCATTTTAGTTGATTTTTTATCCCCCCCCCCCCTCTCTCCCCCTGGCAGGGATTTATAAGTTATAACATTGCTCTGTGAATGCTTTGCACCTTCATGCAAGCACTTGCACAGAACTGTACGGTATCTTATCTTATCTGCTGTTTAAAGACTTATCTAGATAGATCGACCCTATTTAAATAATCTTAGGTAGATAAGTTGTAGCGGACCCCTGCTTTCTGGATGATACACAAGACAAGTACTGACTAGTGATTGTATACTACATATACGGTCATGTGTTGAGGTTGATTATCTGTTGATTGAGTAGGCCCGTCTTCTGCAGGGCAGTATACATGCCTGAAGCTGGGATTGGGATGAGGTCCTTTATATATATATGAAGGAAATAATACTTGTTTCTTTTAAAGGGTCTGCTTGAAGGTCTTGGAAAATCTACTAGATCCTACGGGGATATGCAGACACTCAGATCCGTCAAATGATGCTGGATCATTATGAAGCTGTCAAAGAGGTAGGTAGGCAGGTAGTTGTCTTTGCCCGTGTAAATGTAAATAACAAGCCATTAACCGCTCACTCACTCCGCTCACTCAGTCTTGGAGGGGGGGACTTCAAGTAGGACGACTGGTCTAATTAATTAGTGGTCAAACATATCTGTGACATTCTGCCTGTCAGTCAGTTCTACCTGCAGATCTGGCTATCTATCGGTCATTTTAATGTACTAATCAAGTCCTCAATTGAGGGCGGCATATTTCTCGATTTCTGAAAGCGCTGGAGAGCGCTTATATTAATTTATTCTGGTTTGCTTTTTTTTTTTCCACCTTCGGCGCTCGCGCAGAACTGTTATAGCCGGAGTTGGCATAAAGGAGGGGTATGTCATGCAGGGAGCACGTGA
>ENA-UOXB01000179-UOXB01000179.1-bioreactor-metagenome-genome-assembly--contig:-NODE-179-length-68170-cov-13.277575_pt1 | contig 68170 bp, 51 predicted proteins | sample MGYA00238158_ERZ761615 | MGnify/ENA primary metagenome ERZ761615 (study PRJEB28904, sample SAMN06267902) | bioreactor metagenome | isolation source: Joint BioEnergy Institute, California, USA...
GGGGGGGGGGGGGGGGTATGAGTAACAGTCATCGATTACGATCCTCACGATCATACATACAGTAAGCACTGTACTGTACATGTACAGTGCCAGTGTAGCTACCCAGCTACCTGCCTAAGCTAGGTTGTTCAATAAATATAATATTAATATAACGCCATTCAACCCTATCCCATTCCCACCGCAACCTACCCTACCTACCCTGCAAACCAAACCCTACCATGCCCGACCAATCCAACCCAACCCAACAGCCAATAATCAATACCCAACCCGAATAAGACCGTATCAAACAATCCCAACTTCACAATGTTAGAAATCAAACACTGCCCCCACTTCTTCCCCCAGCCCCAGCCCCAGCGCCATCGCCCACGATCCCCGCCATCTCAAGCAGCGCTCTCGCTGTCTGCACGTCCGCGTCACCACCGCCGCCAAGCTTGAGATTAATGTTCCTTCTCCGTTCGGCTTCGCGCGCCTCGAAAGTCCATCGCGCGCGTTGCAGCGCGATAGCGTCCTGCTTCTGCATATCGCCCGAAGAGGGCTCCGCTGGGGCAGGAGGAAGCAATCCCCATACTTCGAGGTTGTAGATATTTATACGCGTCTTTTGAGGTAGTGTAGCGGGGACAGGGGGTAAAAAGACACCTTGAGTGTTGTGAGAGACATGCAAGGTGGCAGTTTCCAGCGCAGCGTCGATGAGGAGGCTGCCTCCGCCGGCGGTGTCGGGTTGGGGCTGGTGTTGGTGGTGTTGTCTGCTTCGCGATGAAGGGGGGATGTGGCAGCCGATGGCGATGCCGGTGCTGGTGGAGAAGAATGTTTCTGTTGCGGAGGAGGAGGAAGAGGAGGAAGATAGGACTTGGATGGTGTAGGAAGGGTTGCCGCGGAGGAGAGAGTGCGTGGGAGAGAATTGGAAGAGGTAAGGGAGGGTGGATGGGTTGGAGTTTGTAGAGGCGTGAGGTGAGGATGATGATGAGGTTTTCTTCCATAGTCGAGGGAGATAGGCGCCTATGGTGATCAGTTTCTCTTCTGACTCTGATTCTTCTCCCTCCGGAACACCCTGCAGTAGTAGCAGCGTGGGTGCCTCCCACGTGAGGACGTGATGGGCAAAGGAGGCCAAGGATTCGCCTTGTGCTGCTGAAGAGAAGACCGGATATAAGCGTATCCCGCTGCGGAAGAGGTTCGGGTCCGGATACGAGACAGGTAGGAAGAACGAGAGATGAGACAAGACGCTGGGGTTCAGGATCGCGGACTCGAAGCTCCCAGACATGATGGCTGAAGATGGCGATGGAGATGAAACATCTATCTCCTTTTCACCAGGAGGCCCGTCCAATGATTCGGTTTGAAGACGTCTCCGAGAGAGATCCAGGTTCTTGCTGAACAGAAAATGTTCGAACAGCGCCATCAGCGGATCGAAAAGATATGGCAGCGAAGCAGAGACGACCCTGGCAAACGTCTTGTATTTAATCCCACTGGCTGTCTCGTCCGAAGTGAATGCCGCCAGGATACTATCCGCTTCGTCTCTGACGGCCCTCATACGGTCCGGACCTGTATCCGATGTGTACTTCGACACAGACTCCAGTGGTTTCAACGGAGCGATGACAAGCAGCAACATCAAGAGTCGACGAAAAGTATCGACGGAAATCCGCGCCTCATAAACGGCATGATCGACGCGGTGATCATGTTTGAAAACCTCGATGGCATCCAGCGATTCCAGTGCTGCAAGGGCAAGATCGTCATCGTCGTCATCCTCGTAATCATCGTTTGCAGGCTCATCTATCGCAAAACCCGCGACATGCGAACGAGCCTGTTTCTCAACATCTTTATCTTGTTCATCAGCTTCTTCGTTTTCTGCCTTCTTCTCGCGGCTACCAGCATCCTTCTTCCCCACATCCGCAAGACTTCCAAAAAGCAGCTTGATCCTATCTCTTCTCCCCCTGCGCAGTACCTTTCCATACCGCTCCGTCAGGAGCACCACCACCTTGACCATGGCCTCGAACGTCAGCACGCTGGGCGCCAAGGTCGTCTGGAAGGGGAACGCGCCCAGATACGACACCATCCGGAAGATGACGGCACCGGCGTCGAGGGCAGGAGAGTCGTGGTCAGCGGCACCGCTGTGAGATCCAGAGTCCGCTCCATCGGGGATCCCGAGAAAGTCGGAGAGGATCTTCTCGTTCCAGTAGCGGATGCCGTCGTTGTTTAAGGCGCGGCTGAAGAAGTTGTCCTTGAAGTGGGTCAGCTCGAGCGGGGTGAAGTATCTGGTCGCGAAGCGGTCGGCGAGGAGGCGGCTCAGTTCCTCTACGATCTTAATGTTAGTCGATGACTGTAGTCATAGAATGTTTAGGAAATCTCTAGCCACGAGATCCAAGCCATTCAGTTCCCATGATACTCCGGAATGATGATCAACTGACCTGGAGACTGCCCACTCGCACCCGCACCGTTGGACGATTGACCAGCGCCCATTCTCAAATAGCCGATAAACAAAGACCAGAATTGAAACGCCGTTATAGTCGATGATACACGACGAATGATGTTTATCCTATCCGCTTACGTCGTTCAATCGCAGAGAGAAAACCCCGATTCACATTCACCCCACACCACAACAGCCGTATGACATTTGACAACGAATACAGCCGTTATACGTCCGTGTACACCATCAATTGTACGAATCAACCACGTATCAATCATCGATCATCGATCTCTAATGAGAGAGAGAGAGAGAGAGATCAACGCGGGGTTAGCCAGCCCCTCGTTATCAATCGATATCGGGAGAGACGCACGCAGATCGAGACACGGCCGTCTCCCCCTTTGCTGACTAATAATTGCAGAAAGGCTCAGGTGTACATGTTGATATTTTGCGGCGCAGCGGTGTTGCAACATGTCCACCTTGCAATAATGACTTGATTGGTGGCTCTACTGCAAGCAAAGTCTCAGGGAAGCTTGGCAAATGCATTTCCCAATGGAACCCAGCTTCTCCCAACTCCTCCAAGCTGATCTTTCTCAAGTCGTCCATTTATCTTTCGAAGCAAATGGACATCTTATCAGCTTTGAAGACTCTGCGGAATGCGCTGGATGAAGCTCTTTGATACATGGTATTGAGGCTATCTCAACTTTAACAATTACCAGTCCGGATTCCGTATTAGAGCACACTACTGGAGAATCTATTACTGTGAGGAGATGGGAAAGGAGTTCCCATATGACCTCAAAAAGTAGATGAAGTTGGTAAGTCCTTATCTTACAGATAAAGTGTCAACTGAAGCTTTCCAACAGCTGGTCTAGCATCAGCTCAATAAGGGAAAGAGAAACAAAGGGGCTGCATGAGTTCCGACTCACAAAGTTCTGCTTTGATGTGAAAACTAAGCAAGTCTGAAGTCCCATTTTCACCTACATAGAGAGAAATGACAATACGGGATTCTGCATTGTTCAGGATATCAGGATGTTATGACCAGGAAACAGATTGACAAGAAGGCCTGAGCGGACATAATATTATGTGACCTAGGAAAGGGAAGAACAATGATATGGATGTTCTTCATTTCATTGTATTTCTGTCACTCAAGATGTCTCATCTTTAGGTAATATTTGGGTCGACACTTCTTGCGAGAGCGAGCTAGCAGTTAAACAAGATTACATATGCGATGTCTTCAGCGCACCCGTTTGCAATTCCAGGGTGATTGATGAAAACGTTCCCGCGTGTCACGTTCGGGATTCAGATATTATCAAGAAACTCGTAAATTCAATTCAACTAGGACTTGGACTAGAACATAGGAGTGTGATATCAACAAGACGTCACACTAAGGAAAGAAAACTAGATTTTAAAAGGTGAGTTTGTTATAACATTATGGGTTATAAGACTGCATAACACATGATTAGGTCAACCCAATCCTAAGCTGTGATATCACCCCCCTCTTTAGAAGGTGCAGCTCCCGCAAGCATAGAATAGAGAGGGGGCTGTATACCCACAATAGCTTGCCTTTAGGGCTTCATATCCGCTGCAGATAGCTTTAATAAGTACTTATTATTTCCTAGCTGGGAGTATTTACTAGGTTCTCTACTAGTCCTATAAGTTATACTTATCACTCTATCCTCTCCACTTGTAAGACGCAAAGGCGCAGGCGTGCGCACAGGGTGCGCAGCCCCCGGGGGTTCGCATATATAAGTGGTGCTAGGCATATTCGACCCGTAGGGCCGAATACTTCTGGCCTTTTGGCGTAGTGGTTAACTGGCATGCCTAGCCCAGTTTTTCCATATTACACTATCCTCATGGGGTGAGTAATCAGAACTGTAAGATATATAAGCACTAAGGCTGCACTTCTACATAAGTACTTAGATGCTATAATTGAACTTCAGAACAGGGCATTAACAGAGTGCAAAGTGTATATTTTCTATCTCTTCTAGACACAACTAACTGTACTGAATAGATTGAGCTCTAAAGACCGTGAGCTTAATGAAGAAGACTGTGTTTGTAAAAGGCAGTCAGCTCCTAATCTTGCCACCGTTAAAGAGTTTATTCTCTATTATATATTTTTTATTGAAGGCATGCTCGCTCTACAGCTGATAATGTTATCTGTGTTGAATTTTACTGAAAGATTCTTTGCTAGTTTCACCCGTGTTGCAAAAACCGTTTTTATAAAGGCAGACACTGACAAAGTCTACTTTGTAAGCAGCTCTATATGAATTGCTCTAATTACATGCGCTGAAAAACTGTTAACAGTAGATCCGGAAGACCCTTGTTAAGGAGGATGTCGTTGAGAACAAGAAACAATCAAAGCACAGTTTCACCCATTGCGACTTGATAAATATCCCTGTTTCATTGTGGACTGATAATGATCCTGTATTCATTCGTGAGCGATACAGAATCTATATGACATTTATACTTCTTTCATTCCGGATACATCCAAAGCTGAGGTTCGAGGACTCCGCTATCAGGCATGGGATCCCATTCCTTTTCATAAGGCCCAAGATAAAGCTACACCCCGACCTTACCAGAACTACAATCCCTACCCTTTTAGGTAATTCTTGATCACGGGACATTAGAAAATTTAGTTGTACTAGATCGTCGATCTCTTACTTTCTCCAGTATCATGCCAAGGTTTCCCTACCCGCGTCTCATGATAATTGGCCTAAACCTTCATGGATTCTTCGGGTACGTTACCTGACGGCCGGGCTGGGTTCCCGTCTAGCGAGGATGACCTATTCAAGCGAGATTTGACGTTAACAATACGTTCAGCGACATCGACGAGGAGGAGGAGGAGGAGGAGGAGTGGGAAGGCTTTGACGATGAGGAACCTCAACCCTCTGCCCCCTCTATGCACGCCTCCTGAGTCTCTATCCGACGTTGAAATTACCAAGAAATCGATACTGGCCTGGGCAAGGAAGCATGGATACGCGATACGAACGCAGCCAAGCAAGACCCAAAAGAACAGTGATATTTTATAAGGTCTTACATTGGGATCACCCGGGGGGGGGGGGGGGGGGGGGAAACAGTACAGGAATCAGCATTATGATAATTCTACCTGACGCCGTTATCTAACTGGTTCCTGTAAAACAAATTGCCCGTTCTCTGTTGTTGTGACAGAGTCCGTTGGGAGCTGGGAGGTAAAAGTTCGAGACCCTGAGCATAATCATAATGCGTTAATCCATGACTACGCTCACCCAATTCACCGACGTGATGATATTCAAAAAGGCGGGGTATACGACATAGTCTACACGCAGATTAAAGCGGGGATTTGAGCCGGAGACTGCGCGGACGCTTGTTAGATAGACCCGGGGACCTCTGTTACATGACAAGATATCCATAATCTCCAGGCAGATATTAAGCGTAAGGAGCTTAAGGGACTCTCTTCTATTCAAGCTTTACTGTTCCAACTTGACGAGGACGAGAACTATATCTCTTTCAACAAGCACGACGAAAATCGACGTATTATACGACTCTTATTTCTTCACAAATCATCAATTGACATGCTTTGACGGCATTCTGAGATTCTTATTATGGTTTGTATCTATAAGACGAACCGGTTCCGCCTCCTGTTGGTTAATACCGTTGGCATTGCATCTATAAATCGCACCTTTACAGTTGGCAGTTACTTTCTTAGTGATGAAGGAGAGAGTTCTATGCTTTGGATATTCCGACACCTAAAAATGGTATATGATCAATTATATCTGCTCCCACCTGTTACAATTGTGACTGACGGTGATGAAGCCCTACAGAATGCAATATGTTCATTCTATCCTTTTACTAATCACATTCTCTGTCTCTGGTATATCATAAAGAATGTGCAGCTTCATACCAAGCAGATATTTAGAGCTGAAGCTCTTATTACCCGACCTCCCTTATCATGAAAGCAGGTTACTGAGCGAGTCCGTGAGCAGTGGAATAGCTTCCTGGAATCTTGTTATCCAGTCCTCAACGCCCAGACAGAGGAGTCATTTAATAAACTGCGAAATCAGTCTAGATCTAAGCCACTGCTCATGGATTACCTGTCAGATGAGCTGCTTTTAAAGAAGGCCAAAATTGTACAATATTGGACCAATAATGTACTCTACTTTGGCACGATTGTTATGTCCCGCGGAGAGGCAACTTATAGTTCCTTGAAATCTTAGTTGCCTAAACGGCTAGACCTAAGGGTTGTTGGGTTTATCTTGAAGACAAGGGGGTTGAGCGAAATATAGACTGGGGTAGGCCTTAGTTACCAACAATAGGGTGCTATTGTTACTCTGAGTTGACCACAAGGGTCTGAATCTATATGTAAAGAACGTCGTTATATACATGCTTATTGCCTGGATCATCCTTGGGGATCATAGGTCCGGATCATGGGTTTGGATCATGGAGTTGGATCATAGACAATCCAATGGTGTCATGTGATGGCATCCCACCTCCTGCGGCACATTCCCCTGTTAGCTTCAAGGCTGTGCTGTAACAGTACATTGTGACCTATGCTAAGTCGCTCGGCAACTGCGGTTCGTTCCGTATTCCCTGCGCACTAGGTTAGTTGAAAAGCTAGACGTGTCACGGCATGACGTTCCCAGCTTTGAGCACTGTGACCTGAACCAAAACAAAGTAGACGAGGCACATTCCTCTCCATTTGCCATCCCAACATCTCTCATCATATCTCATCATATCACAAATATCTCAGAAATGGACATTACAGTGCTGAAATCTTTCACCATTTGCCTCACTTCAGCCTGCGCCGAAGCTGAGAGACACAGAGGGAATGAACTGGACAATGAATTCTTTCGTGATGCCACAGTAGGAGTGGTCTGCTAGCTACAAGGAAATATGGCTAATTTATCGGGTCACCAAATGTGTCATTGCTTTCTGGAAAGCACTTCCGGCCGATTTCAAGTCAAAGTCCACGGTCGCTCTCGAAAGACAGTCAACAATCCACAACACACTCGGCGCCAGACATCAGACTCTCTTCGCACATTGAGCCAGTCTTCAATCAATGGAAAGTGAATTTTATCTTCTTTCATGTGCAGATAGATGGCACAAAGTTCGAACCAGGGCAGTGTCCGCTTGGTGGAGCGTATTCATTTCTCTGCCAGGCTGAAGGGCTCCATGCGGAGGACCGAATTCGTAAGAGGTTACTTACATGGTTTTCTCCCGGCTGAAGGCGGCGTTTGGTCGCACTGTGCTGAGGGGCAATACTTTGACACAGTTTGCTTGTCTCATCAAACATTCAGGGCTGATTGACGATCCATTGGACGCCATTGAAGAGCGCTTGGGAACATGGGCGTGCCGAGGTGATCAATATGAGCTTCTGGCAGATGGTCTGGGAGGTTTGGGGGCCCTAATCCTACTTGCTGACGACATCAGTGACATTGTGTGAGTCTTTAAAAGCATAGTGCGTTGTTTCCTACTAACGAGACAATAGTTGGGAAAGAAAATTGGCAAAAAAGGGCCAGTCCGTCAGACAATGATCGAATCACTTCTAAAGCAAGGGATTCGCACGGAAGCAGCCCGCATTGGCGCCCATGGAGTGGCAAATAGGATTGTCAACTATCTGTTCTGGACAGTCGCTCAGCATACAACAACTGTCCTCCAAATTTCAGTGGTGTTTCTGCAGTTGTCGGGTGAGCCTGATGGTCATGGGGGGCGAGAGGAACTAGCCCCAAGCAGCCAATTGGCTGGTTTCTACTTCGACCGGAACTGAAGACCCCTGTTTAACACAAAATATGAATTCTGTCGGTGTCTCTGATTGTTCTAACCCTGACTCGGCAAATGTGCAAAACCGGTCGAATGGTCAAATGGAAATTGGAAAGGAGTCGAGACTTGTAACTGAGCAGGCAACCGAATACATTTCCAGCCAAAATACAGAGATCAGTGGCTTCAAAAATACGGACCTTGCGATGCCCCATGCGAGAGGCCCCGACGAAATCAGTGGTACAGACCTTGCAATGCAAGAATACAGATCAACATATGTTGCGACCGCTGCAAATACAGAGGGCTTTGACAACACCACTTTTGCAGTGTAAGCATATGGAACTTCACACATACTTGCACTTGCAACGCAAATTTAAGTCCATAGATTACACTTGCACATTATTGTAACAGGAAAATGCAACCCCAAAGCACAATATAACAAAGGTCAGTTGTAGGAGACAATTCTCTTGGACTGACGACAATAACTTCACATGATATTATTTATTATCATAGCCACAACCTTCCCGCCCTCAGAAACTTCCAACAAAGTTCTGCTTAACACGTGGTAATAATGATCCTGATCGACAGGTATATCGCCAATTTTGGCACTCCCCAACACCTTGAGAGGTATCATCATAGTAAAAGTCTCCCCTATGACAGATTCTCCAGGAAAGTAGACGAGTCCTCCTTGTCTGCAAATCGAGATGGAGGCAGGTTTACCGAGGTAAGCGTTTGAGGTGGAGGCCTAATAATGTTCTTGTTAGCCTGTTGCAAGCTGAACAATTCAAGAGGTAGTTAATGCTGAACTACCTGTCTGGGATACTCTTCAATAACATAGTCGATCACTCTTATGCATTCATCCGTTGGTTTGAACCAATTAATTGTCCCCTTCTGAGGTTTAGGAAGACTCTCGCAGACATCTTTCACCTTTTCCCAACCCGCGCGCGCTTGTGTCATAACTCGGTTTGATGGAATAGGTATTACAGACATCGTTTCCAACTTGACTCATATGCTCATTCCTGCAAGCGGACAGAGAAAGGTATCTGAAGTGTGCATTTTGTTGAACACGGCTGTAATGAAGCTGGAATAAATATAAGAGTCATGAAGGCGGCAGGGCAGTTTGCTGCCCAAGGTCGGACATCTGATTCCAAAGGCAGCCGGATTTAGTGCCAACTCACTTTTTCATGGACTTGTGGCCCCTCCGGTTTGTCCACCCACACCGAACAGAGATGCGCAACGGCTATGCATTTATGCCCTGCATCAATTTGAACATGACCATCTATTTGCATGCCACGAAGGATGCATGAGGCAGGTGACAGCATTAATAGTGGTGCTTGAATTTGCCTAGTCGGGCAGCAATGTCGGGTAGACTGGCAGCCAATTTACCTGAAGATGTGGGCAAACCAGCCATTCCGTTCAGCACCTCTAATACTTATGGTTCACCCGTTGATTTGAATCTGGAAAAATTGAATGAGAAGCCCCTAGTTTGGTCAATCAGTTGACATACAAACTAGGTGATCTTACCCTGTCCTTTGATCCTATGAGTCACATATATGCGGGAAGCATAAATACCATGCTAATCTGTCACATGGTACTCAACAGGGCTGCCCTTTTGTTGTGCCAAGATGCCACTAGAGGACTAGGGCATGGTCTATGTATGCTTTAAGGCTGTTTACAGACAGCAATAATCTCTGGCTGTTCTAAGCCTTCAAGATGTGCTGGCAGCAAAACTATGCCACTCTGGAGAACACAGATGAGACAGAAAGAGTAGAGAATTCACTGTCACTGCCAACAACAGAATCAGTTGCTCTGCAATGTGTTAGGAAACAACCAGAAGAGACAGTCAGTGGAGGCATTATGACAACTTACACAGAGTGATCTTGCTTCTCCTGGATTAAATTCTGATCCCCAGGGCATTCATTCTCTGGCAATAACACCCGTGAGCCTGGTGTAATGGCTGTGGATTCCATTTGCTCTCCAGAGTATGAACAGTGTTTGCTGGCGCTCAACTGCAGGTTCCACAGTATATTGACAGTCAGTTGTGTTCTTTGTCCTGACATAGAGACAGCCGGACTTGGTGCTACAATCAACCACTTGTCAGCCAGTCAGACCAAAGACCTGTTGAGATGTCTTACTGACAAGCACATAACTGGCAACACAAGAACTTGTTCAGAATCATGACAAGGTGTTCCATATACATACATGGCAGGACATCACATGGTCATACTGTTGTTATCAAGGCCACTAATGCTGACCAGGCTTCTAAACTCCAGCATGAAATTGAGATCTGTAACTGCTTCCACCTGCATTAAAGACTTCTATTATTGTGAGTAAGGTACAACACATATGCTGATCCTGTAGGAACTTTGTCATCAATTAAGAGTATTGATATGAAACAAGATTCGAGACTTAGCTAACTACTATACAACTGAAATGTGTCTGACCAATGAAGAGAACATCTGATACTTCACACAAAACATCCCTTTCTGTGGAAAAATCTTCATGTCAGCTAATAATGCAATCACCATTCTGGAGGCAAACCTGCAAAGAAAGAGACAATGTTGACAACAAGACAAGCTTGGAATCAGGATCAGTGGTGCCTCAGATGGCTGTGCTGCTTGGCACCAATATCCAACAGTATCGCTTCAGGCAAGAAGAGGGAGAAAAAGCACTGCAGGGGTAGATGGATAACAGGAGGAGGAAAGGGGAAAACAGAAAAAGAAAAAGCCAAGGCAGGGAGAAGGCGCGCAAAGGTAGCACAAGTATGATATTGAACTTAGGATATACTTCTGTCCAATGTAGCACTAGACAAAACACAGGCACCAGCCACAGTCTAGGCACTTACTCACTGTACGAGCCATTGTTGATTATCTGAGGCTAACATCCCCAAGTACCATAAGGCAAGCAAGACAGTGAGTCGTGGCTGACCTTCATATCCTCAAGTATTCCATGGAACAGCATCAGATAACTCCAAGCTCCTGTTATTATTGTAGCTTCTAACTTGTCCATACGCACGCACCTAGTATCTTCGATAAAGAGCAATGCAGCCAGGCGACAAAGATTGTCAATGTTGAACTTCACAAAATACTGCGCAAGTTAGTATTCTTCATTAATCAGCCATCGACCTGACATATATCTAAAAAGCCTGTTGGGCTTCATTGCTTTCAAGGCTGTTACATTTTATTAGGAGTAGGGTAAATCAAGGCAATCAAAGAAAATGGAGGGACAGACCAGAATTTCTTGTGGTGGCGGGCTCTTTAACCAACATTTTCAGATGCAGAGTTCATGTTGCATTCATAGAGATCAAATTTAAAGGGAGACTGCTGGCCCATCTTAAGTGTCGCAAAAGCCTGCTCTGGTCAACTTTTCCTCTGAGGTCCATCTGCCCCAGATTCCTGTCTGGAAGTGGGAAGCTGTTGGTTCTCAGTTGCTGATCTGGAGAAAATTGTTTGTGTTCATGCAAGAACCTTAGAAACTCTCCACCTGAATGGCACCTCACTGCCGGCTAGCAAGTATCAGAGAGTCTGGCATTCTGAGGGAGCTCACAATGGAAGACACGTGATGTCACTATTGGGGCGACCTCCATTTCTTGATCCAGGAGAATGACAGGGTGGGGGATGAGACTTCTGCCGCAAGTGACTTCCAGGTTGTGATAGCAGAGCAGATCATGCCTTAAATGCTCCAGGATACCTCTACCACTGTCTCCCCATCTGGGTATCCCCTTGCGCTCAGCTGTGTGGAAGATGTCAAAGAGGATAGCCCATCTGCAGTGACTGGCTTAAAGAAGCTGAGGAGGATGACATGGCTGGCTGAACAGACATGCATTCTCTCCACAGATCGACCCGTCTGTGTCGATCCTGTGGGCCCGGCCCGCTTGAGATCTCAGCCCTAAGATGTGAGATCTCAGGAGATCTCCTGCATGCACAGCGACCTCAACACTCATGCATCTGCGGTAGATTGATCTCAAATTTCAGGTCGTCAATTGGATGGTGTTGATCATCTACCATCAGGCTGCGCGCGGAGGATCACGCATGATAGGAAGATAGCATTGTCCACCCTAGGTCAGCATAAAGAAAAGAGCGTCAACAAAAGGCCACTACTGACACAAAAGAAAAAATAGCAGTCCACCCAAAAAAATCATAATAGTAGCAATAAATAGGATGCTCTGCACTAAGCACCTGGGATAAGAACTGGAACTTCATTTTCATGTTCCGTAAGGTGGGGAGCCACCATTGGCGGGTCTTAAGGCAGCAATAGAAGAGGCTGTGTAAATGTCTCTAAACCAATGAGACACACAGAACTGTCATCTTCGAGGTTCAGAGAGTCGCGCGACCGTCACATGACGTTCATCCCACTCACCCGCCCTCACCCGCGATCGGGTGAGCTCAGGGCGGTGATGCTCACCTACTAAAACAAGAAGGGCAGTCGACCCGGTGGCCGTAGATTTTTGATAGATAGGTAATAATAAAGTGCCCGGGGAACGCTGTACAGTACAGTAACTCTCAAGTAGAACTGTTAAGATTCTCTAGGGTCTAGTGGATTTTTTTTTCTTTTGTTGTGATATCCTAGGTTTAGTTGGGTAGCTACTTGGTAGGCGCCATTGAACCATGTCTGATCGTCTAAACATATCTCCCTAGCAATATCCGGACAATTTACAGGTTGACGAAGTAACATGCCGGAGGACGGCTCGACCTGGACATCCAACAGCGTGAGGTTTAGAGCACACAGCAGGACTTGAAAAAGGCATAATTCATATTCATTCTGTATCCTGCGGGGTATTATTAGCAACGTGGTACTAGGGTTATCTAATCTAACCGTCCTGGAACAGGTACGCAGGAATGCTCTGTGAATTTCAAACGACCATCCACCCAAGAATGCCTCCGAGCCTCTTATGAGGGACATATCGAACCTCGCCGGTGGACTACGCCTACAGCAGAACGACGCCAACACCGCCCCTCTTCCTCTCGTCCGGTAGGTTCTTCTCGTTCACGCCGCCCGCGATCGGAGCGGCGCGGTAGTTGAACAGGTAGTAGTGCAGCTGACCGTCGCCGGCGCCGAACTTAAGCTGCTCGAGGAACAGCGGGTTGTCGTGGAGGGTGAGCGCGTTGAAGACGTCGAAGTGGGCCTGTCGTCGAGTCAGCATCCAGCCGTGTACTTCAAGGGTTCAGGTGCAGACCTTCTTGGCGAGAATGAGGGCATCGTTGATCAGCATGAGCAAGCGCTCCTTCAGACCCTTCTCCTTCTCCGCAAACGCGGTCTCGGTCGCATAGTAATAGAGGTAAGCGGCGCGGACGTTGCTGTGCTTCGGGTTCTGGATGACGGTGGATTCGAGGGAGTAGAACGAGAAGAAGTCGGTGATCTTCTGCGTGCCGGGTTCCTCCACAACATACGACCAGACGACCTGCTCCTCACCTGTCCCCTCCTTGTGCACCAGCCAGTGGTCAATCTCTTCCCTGGTAAATTTCTGGTTCAGTTCGAACCGCTTCAGGTATCGTTCCAGGAGATCGTAGACAGCGTCGACATCCTTGGACTGCATCGGCCGCAGACCGGGGGTCGAGGTGTGGCTCGGGAGGTGGTTCTTGGTGATCTGGCGCGCCTTGGTCGAGCCGGCGGGGAGCGGCGAGAACCCGACCTCGTACAGCTTCAGCCAGTCCAGGGGACGATGGTAGTACCGGCACGAGCTGACAGGCTTGGGCAGGACGATGCCCGCGGTGTAGATGGCCTGGTAGATGCCGTTGAGGTAGCAGCGGCGGGTGATCTCCTTGATGAGCACGGGCGCCAGGCGCTTGGACCGTAGCTTCTTATGCACGCAGAGGAAGTTGATCTCTGTGACCTTGAGCGTCTTGTCGCGGACGCGGATTTCGGTCGGGACGCCGCAGATGGATGCGACGAGCTTCCGGGACTTGGAGGCGCGGACGCCGACATGCCATTCTTTCTTCCAGCCGGGCGACTTCAAAGCCCTATTTTGACATCAGCATATGCCAATTGCAAAGTCTCAGTAAGCAAAAGAAACGGGCGTACCAGTTCAGGAACGACTTGGAATAGTTGAAGCGGAACATGGCATTGTCGTCCTCGACATAGTGGCCCTTGAGCAGCTCATACAGCTCCTCCAGCTCCTTCGGATCCGTCAGGTCGAGCGTCGTCCACTCGAAGCCGTCCAGCAGAGGGTCCGGCTCCTTGGGCACCTCGTCCGGGTTGATGATCTTGATGGGCCCGTCCTCGAACTCGCCCTTGTCGTCGAACCGCGCGACGGGCTGCGTGCTCCAGAACTTGTAGGCGGACATGTCCTTCTGGTTCTTGCCGCTGACGGCCAGGCCCGCGAGGAGCTCCGCGATGTTCACCTTGCGCAGCGCCTCGGCCGCCTTGTCCTTGTCCGTCGCGCCCGCAGCATCCTTGGCCTTGTCGGCGAGCGTCTTGTTGCCGTCGGCAGTGCTGTCGGCGGCGGGTTGCTGCGCTGCGGTGTCCGCGGCGGGCGGGGCGACCTTGGCGGTCTCGTCGAGGCCGTCGGCGGCCTTGGGCTTGATCTCCTTGGATTCTGACATGGCCACAGCGAGAGAGAAGGGGGGCGAGAAGACACTGTGGCCGGAGAGCGCTGCGGAGTGTTGTGCACGCGGGACGCTTCTGCTCTGGGATCCGGCGATGCCTTAGTGCCCCTCGGCGGCGGGGGGCGGCGGGGGCCCTCCAGCAACGCGACACGTTGACGGAGTGGGAGATGAGATTAATGCCGCTCAAGGATCCATACTGCTAAATTATGGGTTTGAGATATGGAAACGGCTGCACTCGGTCGGTGTCTCTCTGTGTTACGGCTCGATTCTTTCTCCAGGACGTTTCCCTGCCAAGAATCACGGGCACGAGGTGTCGCAAGACCGAGGCAGATCGATCTAGAATCTTTTGACAGAATGCTGGACGCCAGTCAAGCCATATTGGACAGGGAGACCAGTCGTGATGGAAATGCAGACAGGCCAGATAAGATTATAATAATCACCGTGTGCCTTGAGCGTCCTCGTTCGGATATCACATACCTGCTTTAGCAGGAGATCTGGGTAAGTCAGGTGACCAGCTCACCCTTTTAGGTAATTGTTCCTTGAGGCTGCCTCCATCTCGTACATCCCTTACTCCAATGCCTAGTCTACACCGGTCGTTGACCAACCTCACACTGCAAATACAGGCAAAATGAAGAGGCAGTGGTCTGTGTCCCAACGTGAGAAAGGGACAGTGATGATCCTGTTTTAGCCTCCCTGAGGTATACTCTCTCATAGTGCGTACCTCTTCTACATAAGTACCTCCCAATGGCTAACCGTGCTGTACAGATGGATTTAAGAGAATGGTCAAGTCGGGGGAAGGACCCTCTAATCCTTACAACAGATGGCTAATTCCCTGATCTTGCTACTACATGAATATCCGTGATTTCATTTGCTATCATACATCATGAGGGTTGATGAGTTACCAATTTCTGGCAGCAATATCTACTTCAGGTGGTAATAATATGGAACCTCTGATGTTTGCCAGGGCTCTTGTATCTCTCTTTCTGCCACTCATGCTGTGATTGTGGGTGTGAAAGCCTGGGATAGGCAATATGAATTTGTTCTTAGCATCTTGGTAGATTTCGCAAAATAAATCAATGCACTGAAGCTTTGCCCCCTTTTAGCTGACAACAACCTCCTGAGATGAATATCCGGTGACGATGAATGCTGTGAGTGTGAGAACAGATCTGTTTGTCTTCAAGGCTGACCGTAAGCAGATGGCTATGTCAAGTGCCTGGAGCTTGGGCGGACAAGTGGTGCAAATGCTCGGATAGATGCCGATAGCTACGCTTACTTTGCGTTGGGCGATGTGGTATATGGAGCGTGGTGTCTGGGACTTTAGTAGAGGGACTGCGTGAAGTCGCTGAGATGGGGATATCTTGAGCCGCGGGAGAAACTATAATGATGAGCGGAAAGATGGCATTAATCAATTTGGATGGATAGGGACCAGATCACAACGCTCCTCCTTCATAAAAAGGGGATCAATCTTTTCCAGCTCACTTCTCCACCTCTCGAACGACAACGGATCCTGATTCTCCAGTTCCTTTTCCGCCTCAGGGCTCTTCCAGAGCTGTATCACCAGTGCATTCTCCACAGTCTGTCCACTCACAACCTGCGGTTCCTTGACCCACCCTTTCTGGGCTCGAAGGGCTCGGTTCGGGCTGTTGTGCATGTTGCCTGGCACAGACCCGAATGTAGGGTAGATGCCGATGAGGCTCTCCAGCATCTCCCGCTTCTCTGTGGCTGGATGAGTGAAGCTCAGAGTATAGATTGTGACGCGACCACGAAGGTGCCAGGGATACACGCTCGATATAACGGTGCTGTTGGCGGAGTTGACTTGTCCGCAAGACCAAGGCCCTCGAGATATGTGGCATATCCCGGAGACGCTGTGAAGGCCTTGAGGTCCGCTGAATTCAGATCAGGTTGTGTCTTGGGCACGATGGGCCGATGAGCTTTGGTGGATGACCTGTGATCAAGAGAGCCTCCTCGGGATCTCTAGCACTCTCCCACATGCAGTATACCTGCGGCCCTCGGCCTCATCCAGAGGACCCAGATATTTCTTCCATCCTCTTGGATCTTCGTCCGACTCGTCATCAAGGTTTGGTAATGGTTCATTGAGTGGGAGACGGAATCTCGTCCAACTCATTACCGGCTGTGGCTTCCCCCTTCTGTTTGTTCCGCTCATTGTTTGGCAAATTCTGGGTGATAAGGTGTTTTTGTGTACTATGGAGGCGCAATCGTCAACCTGGAATGATGGAAGACAACTGATAACTAAGGTAGGTGGCAATAGAACAGATGCAGCCCGAACGTACGGAACGCAACGCATTCTAGTGCGCCGGATACACTAAACCTAAGGTCCTATTGGACCCTAACGCCCCGTCAGCCAAAGACATCCCGGCTTCAAAATTATGTGTAGGTGCCTTTGACCCTTGCTGTGGTTCTCTTGAGTCTGGAAAGCTTGAAAGGCTAAGTACATCATCCCTTCCCTGCATATGGGATAAACGCAGATGGGACTCCTTGCATTCAGCGCCCGTGAATCTGGCACTTGAGGCAAAATTTCAGCTTGGTCATCTTTGCTTTTTTACCAGATATTCAATTTTGACTGGCCTACTTTCTGGGAGGTGCTGACCATTTTCCAGCCAAATAACTGCTGCGCAGCTTGCCGGAGCAGGCGCCACTCCATATCAACCCCGGCCTTTCAGGTTCTCGAACGATTCAGCCATGTCTGGAGAGGTCTCCAAGCCGTTTGTACCCATTCAGAGCTTCCGGAGTTTAATTGATATATAGGCCAATGGCGTGGTTGACAGCGTCCTTAGGAGCTGATAAATCAATCGCAACCCTTGATGGAGCCGCTCAAAGAGTCATGATTGCTGCATTTACGTCAGGTTCCTTTTCGCTGGTACAGAAGACACGGAGATTTTCTCGCGCTCTGTTTACAATTCGACTCAGAACTTCTAGGAATGTCCTTTTTCATTGCCATCAGGGCATTAATCCGAGGCATCAACAACTGTTACTACAACTTCCTCCCTTCCTGAGTTGCCACTGCAGAGACTGCAGAGCTCTATGAGAGGGCTTGCAGTGGCTACACAAAGGTGCTTGGCTTGAGCCACCCTCTCACGGTGAACTGTGGCTCAGCATCACAGTAGAGGACGCGCAGCCTATATAACTCTGTAAAAGCAGTTGTGACTGCGTTAACAATGTCTACTCCATTGATGCATTTAAACAAGGACTATCCAGCCCAGCTAAGACACATAAAGTATACAAGTATGCCACTGTCATAGTAATATAGTAGGACCAAATCTACCCTGTCGAGACATGCAGGGATGTGCTTCCCCTGGATGGCCTGGAGTCGATCATACAAATTGTTCTCATGTTGTAGGCGGGCAAGGTCAAGTCTCTCAGCTCACTTGGCAATGAGTGTGTATGCTGTAGGATGATAGACGCACCTTGAAGAGTGACCCGAGCGATCCAAATAGATCGAGTGGCACATAATCTGCGTTGGAGCCATGATCCTGGGCAAGCTGGGCACGGATGAGGCGGAGGAACTCCAGTTGGTCGATGTGCCCTGGCCTGTGATCATTAACTTAGGGCAGTTCTTGTCTGTTGGACTGCCATAGGCTAATTCCTGGAGGTACTGCTGAGTACAGAATGGCCGGCGCTGTATTGTCTGCTGCGTTGCTTGGCCCTGCCGCCGGTTTCCTGCGCTGCGTTGTCCTCCTTTTACCGCCCGAGCCCGTCCCCCTCGACGGCGCGACCGCCTTCCTGTGACGGTGCTCAGACATAGTAATCAGTCTACTAACTATGGTAGCTAGTCATACAAGATCCAAAGCATAAGAAAAGAAGAATTACGGGTGTTGTCAGGGTCAAAGATATGAGCAGATTGGTGCGGCAGTACCCTGCCGCCTACCTCACCGCCTACCCCACTCGGCTCAGTCGGCAAGTCCACGCCGCGCCGTCACACTAATTTACAGCAGCAAAAAAAGAAAAAAAAGGATCAGAAAAGAAAGAAGAAATAAAAGACTAAAAAAATAGAGAAATTGTAACAACAGGCCTAAAATGGGCTTGGGGTTGTTGGGTTTATTGTTATGAACCTGGCATCAAGAAGGGGTATGACATCCAGAAGGGGGTCACGTGACATTGATCGGAATGATCCATCTAACATCTCGATCCAACAGGACCTCCGATCCAACACCCGGAATGATCCAAACGACCTACTGATCCAGACAGGCAAGCATGTATATAATGACGCTCTTTACAGATAGAATTGGACCCTTGTGGTCGACTCACATAGGTAGATCCTGACTCGTGTGGTCAACTCATGCAATGATAGCTAGGATCGCAATAGCATCTTGTCTTTCATCCATATCTGACACCCTTGTCTCTTGTCTTCAAGATAAATGCAACAACAGGCCCAATGGACCAGCCCAAAGGGTCGCTGGGTTTATCTTGAAGACAAGAAACAAGGGGGTGAGCGATGAGTAGGCCTGGGTTCCTAGCAATCGTAGACTGTTGAATTGCTATGTGAGTCGACCATGAGGGCCGGAATCTATCTGAAGGGAGCGCCATTATATACATGCTGCCTTTCCGGGGTTCCTGAAATCATAGGATGGGATCGTAGTCCTGGATCGTTAGGTCCGATCATAGGGTTGGATCGTGGAATCGGATCATGGAGTTGGACCGTAAGAGATCCATCACGCACTCCCTTCCTAGGCTGTAACAGACCCCTCTCTGTTAGTCCTCCTGCTTTGTGCTGTGACAGAAATAGAGTTGCAGAACACAGGTGTTTATTATTTTTTTAGAATCAGCATAAGATAATATAGTGCCATCTTCATTATTGAATCTCTTCTCTGTATAATTTCTGAATTAAATGTTGCTATACAGCTGATACAAGTATGAGAGAAGGATAGATAAAAATGGGATAAGTCTAAATAAGCTCAGATGAGCAAATCACCTTGACTGAATGGCCTGATCATTTGACTCACTTAGCTCACCTGCTTAAAGCAGCAATGTTGTATAGACCTACCTAGGTACCTACACTTGTTGACGGAGGTCGGAGAACCGGAGATCCGCCTCTGCGGAGTTAACGACTCCCTTATCTCCGCGTCATTATCAAACCGTCCGCTTCATTTCTTGCACAGGGAAAGTCAACAATAATGTCTTGTTTCCCGAATACGAGACAATTGGGGGCCTAAAGGCCAGTCAGCGCGATGTCACCGCGGACGGAGATAGCTCTCGCTATCTCCGGTTTAGCTGTCAAGTGTTCTCGTCTTGACTTACTCTGTGCTGCATACATACAGTACAGAACTATTAACAGTCTTTTCACCTTTTCATGACATTTTCGTCCTCAGTGTGTTTTTGTTGAACAAAAAAAGGCAGCGTTACCCATTTATCCTCCCAGTTTTTGATTCGCCCTTATGACCTCCAAAAGTTCCGTTCTCCATTGAATTGCCCATCGACAACTTCCATTTCTAGTCTAAGCGATTCTCATCTCAAAGAAACAAAGCATCAAACGCAAAATGTCAGACCCCCAGCCCATCAAACAGCGCATCTTCATCACCGGCGCAACAGGCTACATCGGCCGCGTCGTGACCGAGCTCGCCGTCGCCGAGGGCTGCTACGACGTCCACGGCCTCTCGCGCAGCGACGAAGGCGACGCCCGTCTGCGCGCGCTGGGCGCGACCCCCGTCCGCGGCGACCTGACGACGCTGGACGTCCTGCGCCGCGAGAGTGCCGCGGCCGACATCGTCCTGCACCTCGCCTTCATCCACGACTTCGGCATGGACTACGACGAGATCCTGCGCATCGATGCCGCCGCCATCGACGCACTGGCTGAACCCTTGCAGGGAACGGGGAAGCCGCTCATCACCACCTCCGGCACGGCGCTGGTCGCGCCGGACCCGGCAGGCGACGAGACGACGGAGGAGTCGCCCCTCGCGCAGGCGCGCTTCTCGAGGCGGATCCGGTCCGAGCGGCACGCGCTGAGTCTGAGCGAGAAAGGGACCCGGGCCAGCTGCATCCGGCTCCCGCCGTACGTGTACGGCCGCGGCGGCGGGATCGGCTTCGTGGTGATGCTGATGCAGATGGCCGTCAGGAACGGGGAATCTATCTACGTCGACGGCGGCAGCGTCCGGACCTCCGACGTCCACGTCGACGACGCCGCGCGGCTGTACCTCCTCGCCGCGCAGGGGGCCCGGGCCGGCGAGCTCTACAACGGCACGGCCGCGACGACCGTCACGATGCGCGAGATGGCGGAGGCGATCGGCGCGGTGCTCGGGCTGCCCGTGCGGTCGGTCAGCCGCGACGAGGCGGAAAGGAAACTGGGCCCGTTCCTGGCGGCGATTGTGCAGCACGAGAACCGGGCGTCGAACCGCAAGGCGGTGCAGCAGCTGGGGTGGCAACCCAGGGAGGTCGATCTGCTCACGGACATCAGGTCGGGGTCGTTCGTGGCGGTGGCGGAGAAGCTGAGGGGTGGAGAGGGCGGGAAGATATGGGTTTCTTGAGCTGTTCGTACGACTGTTGCTTGATATGTGAATGGATGTGACAGATCAGGGTACTGTCCAGCATCAGTATGCATACACGGTCATACAGTACAGATCGACCTCCATAAGGTGATGAGATGATTAGAACACCACTTATATACCTAATTTGACGCTTGTGCTGCATGTCCACTAGGTTGCAAAAAAAAATCGAACATGGCTTGCATGAAGGTAGCCAGCCCCATGTAACGGCACTGGCAATAGAACCATTGCAGGATCAGTAGCAGTAGTACGGAATGGAACGGTCATGCAATGGTCCAAGAAGCCCATAATCTTCTTCCACTACGATAGATTAGGTAGGTATGCATGCTCCGAGGGATGTCTGACCTCCGACGCATTTCTGACAAAGAAGAGTGGACGAATTCTCTATGTCACTTAATGCGGAGATTTAGCTAGATACGGTGCATACCAGCGCCAGATCACCGAATGAACGCAACTGCGCCTATAGAATGTTGAATTCTTGCAGGGAGATTGTGCTATACAATTAAGTAGGTATATACAAAACCTTGCCATCTCGTAACACTTGTATAGTATATGCATAAATTCAAAAATACAGGAGATCCCATCATGCTAAGCCCGACTTCGTTTTGTCTATTTCACGGCAAGACTCATATCACATTGAAGAGAAAGAAAGAAAACCCTATGGCCTACCAGGCTTCGTTTCAATGACATCCAGAAACCCACCGACGAGGTGCAAGCTTCCGGTAACAAGGGCCATAACGGCCGACTCGTCCCCCGAGTCGACGGCCCCGCTCTTCTCCTCTTTCTCGGCCAGACCGCGGACGAATTCGACCGCCTCCTCGATCGTGGGAAGAACCTCGACTTGCACTCTCGGGTCGATCGTCCTCCACGTCTCCGCGAGCGTCCTCTGCACCTTGAGCTTCTCGACATCCTCGGCGTTCGTGTTGATGCTGACCAGGTCCGGCCGGTACCCGGCCTCCTTGTAGGTGACGTTGGTGCAGAACACCGCGTGCGTGAAGGGCTTCTCGGAGCCCAGGGCGTCAGACAGAGTCTGGTGCAGCGCCCGCGCCAGCGCGACGCTGTCGCGCGTCTGCTGGTTGAAGATCAGGACACGGGGCTTGTTGCTCGCTGCCGCCTCGGCGGCGGCGGCGGCGGCGGAGTGGGCGATGATCTGCGAGGCAAACCATTCTCCCGCGACGCGGATGCTCTCGAGGGTGTGCCCGCCGTCGATGTACCACGACACGTTCTTCTCGTGTCGGGTGTCGCAGCGCCCGCCGAGCTGGGTCTCTTGCAGCCCTTTGCGGAACTTCTTGGGGAGCGGTTCTTTGAGAATGTCCTCGGGGATGCCTTCAACTCCTCTCTTCCTCAAAAACTCCGCAGCGACAGCGACCGCCAGCGTTGCGTTCGTGTACTGAAAGTCACCCGCAAGACCGAGCTTCAATCCACCCTTCTTCAGCTCCGGATGGCCATCCGCAACCTGCAACTCCGTCCCCTTCTCTTCCGCTCTTTTGCGCAGCACCTGCAGCGCACTCTCCGGCTGTGGAGCCGTAAACCCTTTCGCACCAGGCTTCATGATCCCGCCCTTATGCCACGCGATCTCCTCAATCGTAGACCCCAGGACCGCGACGTGGTCGATGCCCAAGCTCGTGATCCCCGTCACGACAGGCTGGACGATGATATTCGTGCTGTCGTACTCGCCCCCGATCCCGCATTCGATCACCGCGGCATCCACGCCCTCGCTCATGTACGCGTGAAACGCCATCAGAGTCAGAAAGCGGAAATAGACCGGCTTCGCCTGCGGGTCCTTGGGGTCCATCCCCGCCGCGCGCGCGGCATCTTCCAGCCGGTCCCATGTCTCGAAGAAGTACTTGGTGAACTGCTCCTCCGACAGAGGGACATTATTGATCTTGATGCGCTCACGGGCGAAGCGCAAATGCGGGGAGGTGTAGAGGCCGATCTTGGTTATCTTGGAGGAGGGTTTCTCGGAGGTAGAAGAAGAAGAAGGGAGGTACTGAGCGAGGATAGAGGAGATAAAGGCGGATGTCGACCCCTTGCCCTTTGTACCGGCGATATGAACGGGGTTCAAGCGGTTCAGTTCGGCAGGCTGGTATCCGATCTTCTTGCACCACTCGATCATCTCCGGGATCGCCTGCTGGTTCATCCCCCGTCCCGACTTCCTGATCGCGTCCACAATGGCGAAGTTCGTCTGCAGCGAATTGAGCGCTGCGATGGCATCCTAGGGAAAAAAAACCTCCAATGTTAGCAACTCTCTCTTCCCTCATATATTATGTACCGCGGGGCGCTGTGCGGGGCAAGCAGACAAACCTCGTAAGTGCGAGCCATTGCGACCGGACGTGACGAGAAGAGCCGACAACGAAGGGACGTCCGCAGGATACGGGGCCTCCAAAGCCCTTTCATGGGCGTTGGAGCGCTGGTGATCGGGGGGGCCGTTTGCCGCTGAGCGGAGCTGCGGGGAGTCACTGGAGTCCCGGAGTTTTCACATGGTCTCTCGAGAGCTCTTATCGGCGATCCTCACGTGAGTGATAAGGATTAGCCGTTCGATAAGAGAAATGATTTTTGAAGTGCAGAATACAGTCCATAGAGACCACTTGTCTTTACCGATATCTTAGGTACCTAGCTGCACTCTGTAAATGTACTAATCTATGCCTACGTAAATATTTAGACGTTATCACGCGTCATCTACGGCTGTCAGTCCCCAATTGCCCTGGTTGTTCTGAAAGGCGAACCAGAATATTCGTGTCTTAAGCTCGGGGCTCTGCTGGCTATCACGTTTGTGAAATTTAGTTTTTATCGGATCCAGTTTCCTCGCTGCCGACCTTCGCTGGTTGATACAAGCGTACGAATAGTGTCCAGATAGTTGACGGCCGCAGGCTCCAATAGATAATATCCACAGATTCCTGTCTGCCGTGGATATCAATCACTCTTTGCAGGCACGTCTCGGCAAGACATGCACGAGGTCAAAGCTAACGGGTTAAAGGTCCAATTATACGATGGAGGATAAATCAGTCAAAGATGCTGAGGTTCCTTGTTCCATGAGCAAATGATAAAAAATTTGCAAAGACGAGAGAATACACGAGGAGAATGAAAAGCTAAAAAAAAAAAAATCCGAACCGCGAATGGACCGCTAATGAAATGCTTCGAAATGTCACGGTATTGTGCAAACCCTGTATCCATGCCAGCCCGTGTTTCCAAACCAGGACGGCTAGGCCGGACGTAATCTGAGCTTCAGGCTTCAAACAACAAGGAAATAGGGGGAAAAGTTCAGTAAGAGAAATGGGGCACCCAATGAAAATTAAAGGGAAGAAAGAGGCCAAGGAAAACATTAAAAGGGTTGTGCTCGCTCAAGTCTATGAAATGATCCCGAAAGAAATAGCCGGACAACAGAAATCGCTCCTGACCAGGACACAAGGGAATCGTAAAAAGCCCGAATGGTAAAGGGAATCCCGAACAGTATTAAAACGGAAGGAAGAGGAAGAAAAAAAAAGTAAAATAGGTGAAACACGCTGGGAAGGGATGGAATTATTCAATTCTTTTCTTGCCCTCCTCCATATAACCCAGGCGAGCGTTGCTGTATCCGCGCTGGTGTCTTCTTGACGGCAGCCATTGACCAATGACTTTATCAGAACGCGCGCGTATCAAAGCATCCTGGTATCCCTCTATGGCAGCGGTAGGAGTGTTGAGTTTTGGCCAGTTGACCTAGGTCGAGTGTGTAAGCATAACCGCACAAATAAAGAATTTCGCGAAACTTACGTAGAGCATTCCATGCTGATAGATAAAACGCAAACAATATCCACCGACAACCATCCAGAAGAGGACGAACAGTTTCAACGGCCAGACTACAGAATCAGGCCTGCGTCGAGTAAATGTGGCTACCAGAATCATGAAGACGCTTGCGGCAAGGATGTAGGGGATAGATTGGATGATAACGGGTCTGCGGTCAACAAAGAGCAGCAAGCCGCCAAACCTCGAGTCTGGAGGGAGATACGCCCCGAGGAATAGGTCGAATGCATCTTGCCTAGGGCCATCCATGAAGTTGTTGCGCACATATCTTGTGATCGAATTACCGAGGTCCTGCAGCATTCCAGCTTTAGTACGCTCGCCTGTCCGCGTGAAATCGGTCTTCAGAGCTCCGGTGCCCGAATATGCCTTCGAGACGACGTCGGCATTGTCGGCCCATATGTTACGGAACATGTTCTCAAACTCGGGATCGTCGCTCGCGGATTCCCCTGGTCGAAGGATTCCGGCATCGACCAACTGACGCGTCACCGTCCAACGCCCAAACATGGTCTGGACGACGTTGGTTCGGTCCAAGCAGTCCATGCAGTTTGTCCGAACGACGCTTGTCTGAAGGCATCGAATGTCCAACGGTCCGTTGGGGTCTCCTGGGTTCTCAACCCCCCGGAAATACTGGCCCCGCATGAGTCCGTCAGTCATGCGATCCAGGAGCAACTGTGCTCGGTGCCACTGCAGTCCCTTTGTCTCATTGTGGAAGTCAAAGTACACATAGTGCAGACGATCCATCTCCTGCTTCTGCTGTCCTGGGTCGACAGTATGCAGCTTTTCGGAAGTCAGGGAATCGGCCTCGGTACTTTCGGTGGATGAAGACACAAGAAGGCGGACCAGCTCTTCATACGCTCTCTTGACCCGCTCCTCTCTGCCCTTCTGGTTCACCAAGTTGACGAGGAAGTTTTCTCCGTAGATCCTGGTCTGCTCGGAGAAATGCTTCCTCGCGGCCTCAAGAGCTGACTCGACACTCCGAACGTGGAGTTTGGGTGTGTACTGCAGGTTGTTGATCTCGGACCAGTACACGGGGACACTCCCTCTGGTCTGAACAAAGGAAAGGACTTGCAGATCCCGGCCAGCGCCATCAGCCTTCCCGCTCTGCAGCGATTCGCCCGCGGCAAGACCGGTCAGACCGCCAGGTGAATCGTTCAAGATCACCACCTGTTCCGTCTCATTATAGTTGGCCACATGACCATGCTCATCTATGCCACGGGAGAAGTATCTGGTCCCTCCTCTGTGCCTCGACCGTCGAGTGATGAGCGCGAACGTGAATGGGGTCGACTTGACCTTCGTCGACGTGATACGCAGCATTCCAAACATGACCGGTAAGATATACGGGTCGACCCCAGGCTGTGGGCCGTAGCGCACTCCCGAGCCATTTTCTCCCAAGCGGAAATCGATCAAGTCGGATTGGATGAAGCGATTCCAGAAGAACCGGTCGTCGGCTCGTCGCCACATCGGAAGGCTGGGATCGCTCTGCGACTGCCGTTGGAAGCTGTTGGTGAGATCCAGGGAGTACGAGAAGTACATTGGCCCGTTCTGCAGGAGATCCTTCAGCAACGAGAGGTACGTGTCTTCGTCTCGGTCGTGCAGGGGGCGCTCGCGAAGCGGCAGGAATTCTGTGGCTGCAACCTTGTAGACCATGTGGCCGCGCAGCCTCCCCACGGGCTGGGCCTTGGTGATCACTATGATATACTTGTCTGCGGACATCAGTACCACCATCTCCCACGTCAACCCCTTGGGCCCAACGTACCAAGCTTCAGCTTAATAATACCAAGGATCCCCGCGATGCTGGAGACGCGCTTGGCACCGAGGAGAGGGCCATCGTTGAGCCGCAGGTCTCCGGTTGGACGCTCGACGACCAGAGTGGGAGAAGTGGGCGACGAGGGAGAGGTGAAGGCATAATGGGACGGGGAGGCATGGAGGTTGATGTCGCGGAACGGGAGGACGGGACGCGCCATGACGGGCAGCGTCGACGAGGCCTGTCTCAGGGTCTCCGGGGAGAGGTATGATAGATGTACACACACGCAAGAATTAGTACATAGCGAGCGAGGAGAGAACTGTCCAGGGAGGGAGGGGAGGGGGAGGTCTGGCAGGCTGTCCAGCTGGATGTTTCAGCGACCCCGGCTGCTGGACCGCCGGCGCTGCACCGCCCCGCAAGCCCCGTCGCCTGTGGCTGAGCCGTCCTTCGTCATCCGCGGCCCCTGCAGCCATCGTCGTGCTCCATCTCCAACCTCATCCGTCTCTGAGCCCGTGCAAAAGACCGCTGCTGCCCTTGTTCCGTGCGACATCATCCTCTTTCTTCTTGCCCTGATCCGTTTTCCCTCCATCTGCTCTCCTGAGCATACCGACCATGGCCTCGAGAGCGCCGGCAGGTGCCCGTCCGGGCGCGAGATTCGCCCAGTTTAAGCTTGTGCTGCTTGGTTAGCCATCCTTGTTTGCCCCACTGGATTATCGACTCTGATGAACTGACGTAGCTGCGGTTTGCAGGAGAATCTGCTGTTGGAAAAGTTAGAACTGCTGCCCCTCATTCGTCGCTGTGATCTCAGCTGCTGACTGTTGCCATCCAGAGTTCGCTTGTTTTGCGATTCGTCAAAGTGAGTCTGGATGCCCGTTGATCTGGGAAATATTGAGGCTGCCATCTCGAGGCGATGATCGCTATTGACACCGAATAGGATCAGTTTGATGACTACCGGGAATCTACCATCGGTGCCGCCTTCCTCACACAGACCATCTCACTCGACGAGAGCACGACAGTCAAGTTTGAAATATGGGACACGGCGGGTCAGGAGAGATACAAGTCCTTGGCCCCGATGTACTACCGGAATGCCAACTGTGCGGTTGTCGTCTACGATATCACTCAAGCGGTAGGGCTCCGCAACGCAACGGCTCTCTGTTGGCGCAGGCTGACATGTGAGATTTCTGGATACAGTCCTCTCTTGACAAGGCCAAGTCGTGGGTGAAGGAACTCCAGCGACAAGCAAACGAGAACATTGTTATCGCTCTTGCAGGGAATAAGCTCGACCTTGTCACCGACAACCCAGACAAGCGTGCCGTCCAGACCGCCGACGCAGAGGCGTACGCCCGCGAGGCCGGTCTGCTCTTCTTCGAGACGTCCGCAAAGACCTCCACGAACGTTCGGGAACTGTTCACCGCCATTGCGAAGAAGCTGCCTCTCGATCAGGCTGGCCCGCGCCATCTTCGCACAGCTCCCCGTCAGGGCGTGGATCTGCGGCCCGAGGCGCCCGGTACCCAGGGAGCCGGTGCCTGCAATTGCTGAGTTACCATCCCACGATGTATCCTTGCTAACGGTCTCGGTTTTTTTTCTCTTTTCCACGACGCTTCTTTTCTGTATGTGCGAAAGACTCGTGTCTTCTGACCCAGCTGTGACTTGGAGCCGATCTTTGAGTATGGTGGTACACGCCACAGGTTGATCATGATCAGAAGGCTGGTGGTATTCTTTTAATGCTGGTTGCGATGACTGGACTTCGAAAGAGACGAGCAGGGCTGCTCCATGTGTTGATTTGCTACGTCGAATACAGCGATTCATTATCAACACCTAAATTTTTCTTTTTTTGCGTTTCGTTTCTTCTTCCCCGTTGCCTTCCGCTGATGTCAGGGTCTCACGTTACTTACCATCGCCACCACACAAAGGGTTGATCAGATCGCAGTCAAGGGTTCGTTTCGCATGTCACAACTAGACCGTTTGCTGCAGGCCTGCCTTTTGTTTATCCTTTCCACATGTCTTTCCCTGTTCCTGCTTCCTGGCGTCTCTTTGTTTCCTGTTCTATCTGTTTGTTGGGCTGAGTTCGTCATGTTCTGTTACTCTCTTCCTGTCCGCTATTGCAGAAATCGTTCCAGTATCCTATCTTCTGATCTAGCCCTTTTTCCCCTCTTACTCGCGAAGTTCGGGATTCTTCGCAGTTCAGCGTAGTATAATTATTTAGCGAACTGGTCTGCTTTTCTTTCCAGTGATCTGACGTAGGAAATTATTATATATTCACGTGATTCGTGATTGTAAGCAGTAGAACCACCCTGACTCGACGATATATTATTATTACCGCCATGGAATGTCTATTCCAGAATTGATTAGTTCATTAGGGCTTGTAGGGTCCTGTAAGAGTAAGTAGAGAGTAATAACATGTTCCAGATGTTGCGAGCCAGAGCGATGAGTTGAATAGTTAGATTGAGTACCTTGGTACTTTCAACCTTGGATAATCCACTCACAGCCACATAAGATAGCCCTGAACGGACATCGAAATATGTATGTACTGTACAGTGCCTCGTGAGTGAAATGGTTAGATTGTTCACTTTTGCTATCTATTTTATATATATTTATATTCTTTATATCCATGTCTATATATCCATGTCTATATCATCCTGGAAAACTCACACATAGGTCGAATTAGGTTGTTCTGTTTTTTGTTCTGTTTCGAGAACGAGTGGATAATATCAAATCATGATTATTAACTCTGCCGGGTTATATGTACAGACAATACATTACCGTTGTCTGTCCTGTCCAGGATGTATGTCACTACTAAATATATATATATATATGAGAGAAAAAGACTCAAACGCCAACTCAGCTGGATAGGCAAAAAAACCTGCCAGCCAGTTACTACCAAACTCGGAATCGTTCTATTTATCTGTTCATCTTTTCATTCATTATTGTTCGTCATTCATTATTATTCATCTATCCGTTTATCTATCTCTCTTATGTATGTACATGTACATCACATCAAGCCTCGACCTCGAACATCAACCTCATCAAACCCTGATTTACCAACCTGATCAAAATCAAATCAAAATCAAAATCAAGCCCAAGCCCCAACAACCCCCATCCCCACCGCCCCCAGCAGCACCAGCACACACGCGCCCACGCGCCTCCGTCCCCTCAGGATCCGCCAGCTCGCGTCCGACAGGAAGTCCTCGGACAGAAGCTCGACGAGCGACGCGAAGATCAGCAGCCCCGCGGAGATGGCGTTCATCGTGCCGACAAGGAGCAGGCCCGTCGCGGAGTCCGGGTCGTAGAGGGTGTGGGTGGCGAGGCCGAGGGCTTGGCCGATGGGGGTGCTACGATAACAATAGATTAGTAAGGGGGTTTTGGAAGGGGGAAGGGTGGGACTGGATTGTTGGAAACTTACGTGCTGCCATACGCCAATGCCATCATCCAGGGCTGGAGGGCGGAGGAGCTCCATTTGAGAGATGCGATGCGGGAGCCGAGGGCGAGGCCTTCGAATGTTTCTGGAGTTTCGAGGATCGGTGAGCTTTTGAGTCTTTTGAGAATTGACGGAGCAAAAGGACGGAGATTGGAATCTGAAATCCCGACGAAAAGCAACGTTGTTCAGGGAAGGTGGTCCACTTACGATGAAACGTAATCGCGATCAACAGCACGATGAAGTCGCTCCCGACAGACACGCTCAGCGCCATGCCGATGAACACGCTGTGGAACAGGATCCCCATCTCCAGGAGCATGCACTGCATGAGGGACTTTTTGCGCTTCTGCTCCGGTGTCAGGGGCTGTAGGTCAACACCATATTTGCCATCATCGCGATCTTGGTGATTCTTATCATTATCATTATCATTATGGTTGTTGTGATTATGGCCATTGTCGCTATGATCGTCGTCGTCATTTTCCAGGGCATCTTCTCCCTTCGTCGAGACATTCTTATGATCCGATCTGCGACGGGATTCTTTTTCCTCGATCCGATCAAGCCGCTCGACTTCCTCGCCCATGCGCTGCAGTGAACGGCCAACGCTTGTCGTCCGGCCGCGGAGGGGACCAAGCCGGCGGAGAACGCTGAGTGGGATCGTCGAAGTAGTCTTTTCATCGTCGGGCGGAGGAGCTTGATCTTGAGCGTACTCGATCTTAGGGCTCTCGTTATTACGCGCCTCCGCAGGACCTCGACCACCGTCTTGCCTCCTCGAGAGAGCAGCGGTCCCTCTCTCAGCACAACCGCCTTGCGCAGGGACATCTCCCGCCAGCATGCCGGCGGACATCATCGGCACCGGCTTCGCGCAGACATGCTGACCGGGACTAAAGACCATCTCGATCACGGTGACCAGAAACACGGCCGCCAGCGCAATGGCGCCCGGCATGGCCGGGTAATCCTCCGTCCAGAATCCAGAGAGACATGGATCTGTGAGGGATAGAAACGCCGTAGGCAGCAGATGCACGAACGCCGTCGCGAGAAGAACGCCCGTCCCAAAATGGCGGGCCAGGAACAGGAATGAGGCGGGAATCCGCAGCCGCGGGAACCGGATCACGATGAGCGGGAACGCGCAGGCTGTCGACGACACGAAGAGGATGATGAAAAGAGCAGCGACGTGGAGAGGGGTGTCATAGTCTGGGGACTTGATCGTATTGCTGCCACAGGCCTGCGGAGACGGAGACGCCGCCGCGCGCCTTGACAGAGATCGGGCGATCTGCGAGGAGTGGGAAGTCACCATGATGATGCTGCCGGATACAAATATGGGTTAGCAACCATGTGTACCCTACATATATAAAGGCCAACACGTCGACTCTAACTTTCGGACCAGTTTATTCAGTCCAAGTCTTACCTTTGACGATGCCCCGCACTCAACACCATCAATGACTTTGGTATGTCAAGCCGCCCGGGGTTCATCAGAGCGACCACGCAACATCAAGGAAATGAAATCAAACCGATGGATGACGGGCAGCGGAAGATCAGGACTTTTCCCTATTCGTCCACTCTGGCCTTTGCATCCGCCTGCCAGCAGCAACCATCCCTGTTGCACCTAGGGAGTGTCTCCATGCAGTATATGTGACGGGGATGACAACCACAAGTAGGACAGTGATGTCCAAAAGAAGGCGTTGCTAATTTCACGGAAGAGGAAATCGTCCAGACATGTCTCATGCGAGCCTGCGAATTTTCCGCTCGCTGCCAAGGCCGTAGCCCTGGGGACCTAAGGCGGCGGCCTCGACATTTATAGCAAGCAGAGGCTTCGGGAGATCAAGGGAGCCGTGGAGACGGAGACGGCGTCCAAGGTCCCTCGGCGGGCATTCCCGGGGCTCCGTGTTCCCTCTCCGCGGGTGGAACTATCAGGACGGTCATAGCCGATCCGTGAGGACCGTATGGTCGTCAGTCAGAAATAAAAGCAGTCCATACTTATATCTCACAGGCATAATGACAGTGAATCATTATCGTATGCATTCTTAATCACCCGCAGCAGATATCGTCGTCAGCTGACAGCTCCCCGGCCTCTGGATAGACCGCGACATGGAGGTCCTGAAGCGCCCAGACCGCGGTGGAAACGACACCTTGCGAGAAGCAAGACACATCCACAGCCACGAGCCGCTCCAGCCCACGGCGGCCGAGGAGAACGAGCCAGAGATCCGCAGGCCCCGGTGGAGAGCTAACGTGAAGCAACGCTACGGGCTAGGGCAGCGGGCTCCGCCTGTCTCCTTCGGTGCTTTGCGGGCTTGGCACGGAGGAGCGCGTCGTCCGCCGGTCTTGGCGCGCGGGTTAGGGCTTAGGGCTCTGACGTGGTCCATCTGCTTGAGCTACTCCAAGGCACTTGAACTTATCCAACAAGCACAGCCAACTATGCCTGCTATAATTAACATGTTCAATATCATTCTTCAGCTATAAATGTCGTGGTATCATGAGGGACATTATGCTCTCACAGCTTTCTGGTTTGCAGCTTTCTTCCCGCTGGCGTGGTGATGACCATGGCCATGACTGTGATTGTGTCCGTGGCTGTGGCCCAGATGCTCGCTGATACGATGCTTTGGCCGGTTCTCACCGTTGGTCTTCTCTGGGAGCTCGCATGCTGCACTCTCGTCCTCGCCCTCGATCTCAAAGGCAGGCCATGGCTCCCAGCCGTCCTCCCACATGCGACCCAGTTTGTCCGCCTTCTCCTCTCTTGACAATGTCTCATCTCTCATGACCCCCTCCCACTTGGCCATCTCCTCGTCGTTGAGCAAGCACTCGTTCAGCAGGGACGTTATCAGCTCTGTGTTGATCCCCTCACCGATGAACACGATCTCCTGTCTGCGGTCGCCCCAGGGCCCGCTAAAGTCGCGCTCGATCGACTCGTAGACGTCCTTGTCCTCGGGCCAGAAGTCGCGAGGGACCTCCGCGAACCACGGGCCACCGCAGCCAACGGTCAACATGCCGCCGGCTTGGCTCCATTCTCCGAACTGGAGCGGACGGGTGGCAAGCCAGTAGAAGCCTTTCGAGCGGAGGACTGGCCCGAAGGCGGGGTGGGCTCGTTTGTTGGCCAAGATGGTGGCTGGTTCGGGCTGTTCAAAGTCCTCGATATCGTCGACCTCCGCGTCACTCGCGGCGTCGTCTTCGTCGGTCTCCATTCGGTCGTCGTCTTGGTCTTCGTCTTCTTCATCCTCCTCCTCCTCGTCATGCACTTCCGAGTTCTGAAGAAGAATGAACTTGTCATGGAGGAGGGCAAATAGACGGCGCGGATGGAATGGTCTTCGGGCTGAGTAGACGAAGTTGTTGATGCCGTACCTGCACGCAGCCAAATGGTCAGTAAGGACTCTCATAGAGTCATTGCTTGATGCAGACTTACTCCAGGGTCTCCGGCGTTGGCGCCATCCTCTTCCCCACGCCGGTCTCTCGGATGGTCATTTCGTGCAAGCTCCTCAGCCATCCGGCTCCCGAGGCTGCCTTGAGGAAACTGAACTTCCCTGTGTTCACGATCTCCCTCACGTCGACCTTGGAGTAGCTCGTCTCCAGCACCTTGGCATCGGGGTTAAGCAGTTTGATCAAATTTCTGATCCGAACACGTGTGGCCTCGTCAACAGTTTCGATCTTGTTGACGATGATGACGTCCGCAAACTCTATCTGATCGGTCATCAGGTCTGATATGGTCCGTTCATCCTCTGGGATGATCTCGTCGGAGCCATAGCGGTCGGAGAGGAACTCTGTAGTATCAAAGTTGGGGAAGAGATTGAATGCATCGACGACAGTCACCGTCGTGTCCAATCTCGCCAGCTTATGGAGACCGCCGATCTTTGCTCTGTAGATGGAGGTTAGTACTGGCACAATGACCTCTTATCACAAGTGTTATTGACTTACATTTCTTCCAGGATTTTCCTACTCTCCTCATCGGTATCCATGCTGTCCGCATCGACCTCCATCATGGCCGCAGTGAACTCCGCGGTAAATGTCTCAGCCACCTGCATTGGCTCGCTGATGCCGCTGCTCTCGATGACAACGTATTCCACCTCCTTTGACTTCGCTAATCGTGCGAGTTCAGAGAGAAGGTCTCCGCGGAGTGTGCAGCAAATGCAACCGTTTTGCAGCTGGATGAGCTTTTCTTTTGTCTGAGAGACCTTGTGGTTCGTTATCAGAGCGGCATCGATGTTGATTCTGCGTTCTATGTTAGCGGAGTCTGCATGAGGCATTGCCTAGCTGACAGGGTAGACAGACTTGCTCATGTCGTTGACAATCACCGCAATCTTAAGGCCATGGTCTGGTGATCTGAGGATGTGCTCTAACAGGGTTGTCTTTCCACTTCCCTAAAGCGTCAAGCCGTTAGCATCCGTTTTGACCATCTGGCAGGACGATCTTTTGGTCGCTGAAGATTAATCCCACGAGGAACTAAAAGACGTACCAGGAAACCCGAGAGCAACGTTACAGGCATCTGTCTGACCTCCGAGCCATTCTCCTTCTGCTCGACGCCGTTGGATGTCTTCACGACATCCTTGCTCGGAGGTGCATCTGACTTGATAGCCATGATGACCGTCAGCGGAAGTAATCCCGAATCAGGAGAAAGAAAACTTCCCATCCAACAGAAGGGAAAGTCAACTGGATGAAGGAAAAACGAAATATATAAAAGAACAAAGACCTGAAACGACATTGTGCGCTTAAATACCCACGATCCGGCCCTGGGCGGCTAACCGGGGGGACACAGAAGGCCCCATGTCCATACTCTAGTCATACAGACAATGGGTCAACGGCGCAACATCGCAGTAGTTCACCCCCAAGGTAGATAAACGGTATAGATCGAACCATGGCTTTCAGACCGTACTTGATATATCCTTGGAAATTGGGAAATCCTAATTGGATAGGAGGGCACGGAGCTCCAGGGGTCCATCAGCGTGGAGGTTCTCCAAGGTACTCGGTGCGGCGGTTTCCCGTTCCACGTAGGTCCTCAACATGTACCGTCGCAGCCATTCGTCGTCAACGGCTCGCAACGTGATTCTTAATGATAATAATAATATATGCATTGAAGGATGATTTGTGGACCCGGGAGTTGTGGAAAGAGGAAGCGTTGTATGTAGCAAAGAAGGCCTTGCTCTGCTTTAATCCGGCTGGCCGTGCAGCCGGCTTCAAAGACGGAAACATTTTTGTGCTGCTGGAAACATCACGCGCTGCTCTTTTTTTGCCCGTGATTAGATATTGAGCAGAAATTTTGAATAAATAGTTAATGAGTATGCGTATCGGCGTAACCTGCGAAAAGAAATAGATGAATTGTGATGCGATGAACTCTTCCATCAACATCAACATATATGCGCACATAGAGCCTGGATTGTGCGACAAGAAAAAAAAAAAAAAAACATACTAAGAAGGAGAACTCGGTTTAGAAGTTAATTTAGATCCTACAATAGAAAGACGGCTTCAGCTTGAAGAGCAGACTCGGAGCTTGAATAATCCAAAAAAGAAATGTACGGTGTACATGTATATATGAACAGGAGCATGCTCCGCAAGACTCTTAAGACGGATAAAGATGATCACGAGACTCGAAATGTTCCTTCCAGACATGCGCCCAGCATGATCAGAGCATGCACAAGACGGGAATAAATATGCTATAAATGTGACCAAAGAAGTCATGTATGAACATTTTGAGAAGTAAAGGGTCTCTGAGAGTGAAACTGCGGCGTTGGCCCAGGAGAACGGTGTCGAGGATCCCTTGGTTCGGCCGGGCGCTTCCGAGCAGGCCAGGCCGGCGACGTGGGAGACCAACATGGCAGGATGAGAGGACAGGGTGAACCGTTCACGAGAGATGCTATACTTGCTCATGACATTTGAGATGGAGAGTTTTGCGATAGTGACCTTGCACTAGAAAGACCTGCTAAGTAACGAGAGCGGTCGCGTGGGCGGCAGCTTGACCCGCATCGGGGGGATCGTCGGAGCGGATCGTAAAACATGATCAAATCTCGGGTCCGCATTATTTTCTCTCGAACAACATCACCGCCCACCACGCCCGCACCCAGCACTTCCCCCCCCCGGCAGTGCAGCCCGCCATGCTGCGCTCCTCGATCGTGTCGAGCCGGCCGCTGCTCTCGTTCCCGGTTCGCCAGCGGGCAGCGCCTCAATGGCTGTCCCGAGCTGGCGTGAGCGGCCGGCTTGCCGGCCAGGTACGGATTGCCAAGGTTTCCTACCAATTGCTCGACGATATCTTTGCTGACAGCCAGTTCTTGACTGTCTAGAGATTCTTCGCCGACTCGACGAATCCTAACCCCAGCTCCGCCACGCCCGCGACCCCCTCGTCGGACTCGACGATCCCCTCAGAGAATGCTCCCAAGAACCCGCCGTCTCCGAGTGCGCAGGGTCAGACCTCCCCCCCGTCATCGATACAGCCGCCAGAAACCCCTGCTAAGACTCCTGTAGGGACTTCGACTCCTCCCCCGCCACCAGCGCGCAAGACAGGCCGCTTCCGCCGCTTTCTCCTGTACCTGATCCTCACCTCCGGACTCGCCTACGCGGGCGGTGTCTTCCTCGCGCTCAAGTCGGACAACTTCCACGACTTCTTCACCGAGTACGTCCCGTACGCCGAGGAGGTTGTGCTCTACTTCGAGGAGCGTGACTTCTACCGCCGGTTCCCCAACGCCGCGAAGCGTCTCACCACCCCGACCCCCAGAGACGAAGGGGCCAAGGTAACGATACCCGGCAAGAGCGGAGTGTCGTGGAAGGTCTCGGAGGAAGAGGAGCCCGCCGGTGTTGATGTTACCAAGAAGGGAAAGCACATGAGTGCCATTGAAGCCAACGAGGAGGTGCAGAAGAAGACGGCTGCTGTTCAGAAGGCCAAGGAGGACAAGGCCGCCAAGGTTGCTGCTCCCGCGGAGCCCAAGAAGCAGGAGCAGCCGGAGAAGGAGGAGCCCAGAAAGCCTGCTATCTCTCCCGTCTCGCTTGAGCCACAGTCGGAGGAGCCTATTGTGCAGGAGTTGGTAAACGCCTTCAACGGTATCATCGCTGCGATCAGCGCCGACGCCGCCGCTGAGAAGTACACTGCGCCGATTGAGAAGGCCAAGGTGGACCTTCAGAGAATCGCGGAGAAGATCGCGGCTATCAAGACCGAGGCTCAGCAGGCAGCGCAGGAGGAGATCAAGAAGGCCCATGCAACCTTCGACGAGTCTGCGCGAGAGCTCCTCCGCCGGATCGAAGAGGCGCGTGAGGCCGAGGCCGCTGCGTTCCGTGAGGAGTTCGAGGCTGAGCGCGAGAAGCTGTCCCGCTCTTACCAGGAGAAGCTCCAGACCGAGCTCCAGCGGGCTCAGGAGCTGGCCGAGGCCCGCCTGAAGAACGAGCTGGTCGAGCAGGCCATCGAGCTGAACCGCAGGTACCTCAACGACGTGAAGGAGCTGGTCGAGAGGGAGCGCGAGGGCCGTCTGGCCAAGCTGAGCGAGCTGACTGCCAACGTCAACCAGCTCGAGAAGATGACCACCGAGTGGAGCGACGTGATCGACACGAACCTCAAGACGCAGCAGCTCCAGGTCGCGGTCGACGCCGTCCGCACCGCCCTCGAGCGCTCGGACATGCCGCGGCCGTTTGTCCGCGAGCTCGTGGCCGTGAAGGAGCTGGCGGGCGACGACCCTGTCGTCGCGGCCGCCATCGCGTCGATCAACCCCACGGCCTACCAGCGCGGCATCCCCTCGTCCGCGCAGATCGTGGACCGCTTCCGCCGGGTGGCTAACGAGGTCCGCAAGGCCAGCCTGCTGCCCGAGGACGCGGGTATCGCCAGCCACCTCGCCAGCTTCCTGCTGAGCAAGGTCATGTTCAAGAAGGAGGCCACGCCCGACGGCAACGACGTGGAGAGCATCCTCGCGCGCACCGAGAGCCTCCTGGAGGAGGGCAACCTCGACGCCGCCGCGCGCGAGATGAACCAGCTGACGGGCTGGGCCAGGATCCTGAGCAAGGACTGGCTGGCGGATGTGAGACGGGTGCTGGAGGTGAGACAGGCTTTGGAGGTGAGTTTGAGGATCCCTGCTTAAAAGTCACGGATTTGCTTGCGCAATACAACGGATCAGACGGCTAACGCTTGTATTCCAGGTCATCGAGACCGAGGCACGACTCCAGTGCTTGAGGGTTGAGCAGTGAGAGAACAAACACTGTGACGCTCCTTTTCTTTTCCCTCCGCGTATACAGGACCTGTACCTATAGCTGCGCTCTGTGCTTTACGTAGAGCCAATGCCAGATTTTCCTTTTGTTTACTCGAGAGATTTTGTTCTGTTCCGTCAATCAGTACATGTATTTGTGTTGACGGCTAGATATTATAGAAGGCGAATGGATAGACATGGAAAGTTGTAATCCTGTATTTATCCTGCTTCTATATGGATGTCCAAATTCTCGGCGTACCAGTGATATATATACATATATGGCTGTCGTTAAATATAGATGCGTATGCGTACATGTTTGCCGTGTTTGCAGCAACCCGCCGACGGATGGATCCTGGCCAGCGCGGAGACGGACACGGAGACCAAGACCACCAAGAAGGACGATGCCCACGCGGCCGCCGTCCGAGCGGCGCGCCAAGATCCAGGATCCCTTGTCCCGGCAGTATCTACTCCTCCTGCATTCCATGTTGGGCTTCGATATTCCTTCTCCTATGCGATCACCGCTGCACCTTTTCTGCTTCGCGTGCCGGTAACCAACCCGGCTCCGACGACACTCATGGTTCTGCAGACTCCTGCGCTGGAAGAAGCCCGTCCTCGTCCTGCCAGGTAGCTACTTAACAGGTACTGCCTACCTAACTGACGACGACGACGATCCACCCCCTGCGTTGCGTTGCGTTGCGTTCGCCAATGTCATCGCATCCAAATCTGACAAACGATGGCATGATCGGAGAGCGTCTTCTTCCTTCGTCTTCGTCTTCGTCTGCGCCTGGGACGGATACGAATGCCCATCCCTATACCCCGAGACCCGTATCGTCCTCGACCTCCACACACGTCACGGCACGCAGACTTACATCCAACGCTCATGGCGATGGCTTCGAGTACCTGCGAGAGGATACTTCATCTACTACTACCATACAAGGACAGGGACAGGGACAAATGGAGATGGATGATGATGGCGACGGGTCCGGCGGCCGCCGTGGTAGTCTGAGCATGAGCATGAGCACAAACACAGGAGGAGGGGGAGGAGGAGAGCAGCAGCCGGAGGGAAGTACCCTGGGCAGCGGTTTTTCGCGCGACGAGGAGAAGAGGATACACAGCGGCAGCCATCATTATCAACAACATCATCAGAGTCACGGTCAAGGTCAAGGTCAGGGTCAGAGACCCCAGCGGAGGACGCAGAGCTCGAGCACCCGTGGTAGTAGTGGTGGGGGTGGTGGAGGGTTCTTGCTTGATACGGCCTTCCTGACGACGCCTGCGGCGAGCAAGTTGCTGCGGAGTGGTTCCCTGTATAACAACAATCGTCGGTCACCGCATTCTACGTCTTCTGATGCGAGTGGTTCGACGGGAACGGTTTCGGAGACAGGATCAGGCAAGCGCAGGGTTTCCGTCGGACAGCAGCAGGAGCCCGAGCAGCTCGTCGTCCCCAAGAAAAAGTCCCGCCTGCCGTGGCGTCGCAGTCACCAGAAACCGTCGGTGGGGAGTTCGCCGTTGGGCAAGGCTGTCACGACCGCTTCTTCTGCTACGGCCGAGGAGATTCCTCCACATCAGCATGCACCGCCAGAACCGGGCATGGGCACTGCGCCCAACACCCGTGCCAGAGCTGCCTCTGCTGCGTCGAATGGTCCGACGACCGGTCTCGATACGGATGCGGCGCAGATTGTGACTTTGGCGCTGAATCTGAGCGAGTCGAGGAGGAGGAGCATCGGTGGTCCTGGGCGTTTCGCGTCGAGTCCGATTCCGGGCGGTGGGAGGAGGCTTACCTCGAGTGGCGGGCCGCAACATCCTTCCCAGGGCCGTCGTCTCTCGGGTTACCCGGGCTCTGAAGATGGATCTCGGGCTTTCCCCCATTCTGCGCAGCAGATGGGCAGAGAATCTTCCACTCCGTCAGGGCTGGGGTTCAGGGCTATGGACGATGGCTTGCGAGCACCTTATGAGCCTTCACAGGCTACCCTCGCGCGAGCAGAAAAGGCTCGTGTTCATTTCGAGCTCTTCTACGAGTACCTGCGGCTGCTTCCTCACCTCCCTCCCTTACGTTCTCCCGCACACGATCCTGCCAGTGGTGCTGCTTCTCAGGCTAGTGATGGTACTGCCTTGGGCCGCGTCTACAATCCGCTGCAGGCGATTCGCAATCGGAAAGTGAGGTTCCGAGAGAAGTGCCCCATCGACACCGAGTCGGAGGGGTGGCACGATGTTGCAAGAGTTCATGAATGGGTCAATGCGATTGAGGAGCAGCATGGCGAGCAAAAATACGATACTGACCACTGTGTCATCCTCCCGCCATTCCAAGATCGACGGAAAGGCGATGCTCCAGAAGACAAGCCTGCGGACGGGTTGGCGGCGACTTCTCCGGCTTCAAGCCTGCGGCGAGGGACTGGCACTGTAAAGCTCCGACGACCGAGAATCGACTGGATAATCTCACCCGCAGAGCTCTTGGCAGACGCCGCGTGGCTCGAGGAAGGTCGCAACAAGACCAAGATTGTGGACAGGGACGGCAACAAGCTGTATCCTGACTCAATCGAGCTCAAGCGTACTGGCCGGGAGAAGTCAACCCCGGTTTTGGATAAAGTTCCAGCAATTGAACAGCAGGAGGTTGCTGGTACAGATGAACTTGCCTCACCTACCCTCCCAACCTTCCAGCACAGCGCGCCGCGACACTCGAGAAGCTTCGGTCGTGGACGTCGCAGGCATAGACTGCAGAATTCTCTGCACATCTCAGTGAGTCGGAGCGGCTCGGAGAAGGATATGAAATCGAAATTTCGAAGATCCGTTATCGGGTCGAGCAGCTCCTCGAGCAGCTCCAGCAGCGATGACGAGGGTTCGCGCGGCAGAGGCCGCTCGCGCTGGAGCCGGCGGCTTAACAATAAGCGTGACAGTGCGATACTTGATAGAAGGGTATCTGATCTTCGGGACTACGAGTCGCCAAGCTCGCCAAAGTTTCCGGCCGATGACGCTGGGAAGCATATGGTGTCTGGTCCCAGTCAGGCTTCTCAACTTCCTTCTCCGGAAACGAGGATGGACAGATCCGATCTAGCCAGGGGTTCCGTCTCGTCAGCGACCAGCACGGGCGAGAAGGACTATCCTCGAATGTCTATGGAGAGCACGGCTCCGAATTCGCCGGCGTATGCGGGCTACTTCCCCAGCATCGCGGTCAACCTATCTCCGCCTTCCAGTCGCTCGCCATCGCCAGGGAAAAAGGCTTTGCCGCGGATGATAGGCCCTTTCCACGAGCGGAAGAGGAGCAGACACCGGAACAAGCTGGAAACTGGCGGGCCAAATGACGAAAGTTCCCCTGAGCCTGCCTCGTTGCAGAGGCAAAATACGGATGATATCGATCCGCTTACGCCGGTCGGAGAACATGAACCAAGCCATATGCCTGATAGTTTGGTTTCTCATACCCAAGACGAGCGGGCAGCTAATGACGTACGAAGAGCGAGCAGTCCCAGAGCACGGAAGTCCTTTGGCCCGCGGGAGTCGAGACTAAGTGGTATATTCAAGGGAGGAAGGATTGCGGAGATCGTTGGAAATGAAGTCTCGAGAGTAGGTGACTTCATCTGGAAAAAGGACTCGTCACTGGGCCAGTCGCGGAAGACTTCATCATCAGCGGCGTCGAGTGTGGTGTCCGACGATTCAGATGACGAGAAAGGGGCTATCGATTGGAAGTCTGGGCCAAAGGCGCTTTTGCAACGTCTTCCGACCCTCTCGGACGAAGGAGGCCGTCTGCTTCGTAGGGAGACAGAGAAGGATTCCTCCAAGTCCTTCATTCCACATCTTCCGATCTTCACCTCCCCGTTCAAGCAGGATGAGGGCAACCCTCGCAAGTCATCCGAATTCCAGCGCGCGGCGGATTTTCAGTTTCCGACCCGCGATCGTGGCCGTGCCGCGAGTGCTGAGCATGAGAAGACCAGCAATGCAGAAGATGCCAGTATGGCTATGGACGACCGCGGGCGTAGCTACGGTTATGACTCTTCGTTGGACGTCTTCCGAGACCGGAATCGACTCAACAAAGGCCAGTTCAAAGACGCTTCGGAGCGTTTCAGTCTCACTCGTCCTCCTGTGACTGGCCTCGCGAATGTTGAACACACCTCGTCGCGCAAGCAACGCCCCAAGCTGTCGGAGGCTACGCGCGCATGGAGCATCTCCGACCGCAGTATCACCACGCTGTCCGCCGATCGGAATCTGACGGAGAAGCGGGAGATCGAACGCGTGCGCGCTCTCCTCCTTTCCTCAGGGATCAAAGCGCGCGAGATCTGCCGCAGGGCAGAAACGATCCGCAGCGTCCCGGCTGACTTCCTGGTGAAGAGCCTAGCCAGCAACCCCAGCATACCCGTCCCACGAGTGCCCCAGATCGAGGAATTCGACTGCGCCGCCCGAAACCTCGTCCAGTCGTTCCAGAGCACCAAGACGTCCCTCCAGCACTCCGTGACCGTCTTCTCGACCGTGACCACCCCCGCGCTGAAGACAAAGCTGGAGAGCCTCGAAGCGCTGATCAACCAGTCCCTGACACCGCGTGTCCGTGCCGCCGCAGCGGACGCGGAGGCGCTGAGCACGCAGCTCAACACGACGAGCACGCTGGCCGTGAAGCAGCTCAGCGACGCGCTGGACAAGGGCATCCGGAAGCGCAACCGACGGTTCCGCTGGGTGCGGCGCGTCGGGTTCGTGCTGCTCGAGTGGGTGGTCGTCGGCGTGATGTGGTGGGTGTGGCTCGTTGTTATGGTGTTCAAGATCACGAGGGGGGTCTGGCGGGGGGCGATCTCGGGCATTCGGTGGGTGTTGTGGCTTTGAAAACACCATCCTTTATACTTTTCCGGTTGCTGTAACGGACTGGTCTCTTCTTACCATTCATTCCGACGAATTGGATTTTCTTTTATGTGCCGATTCCGATGTGTCTTGACTGCCGTTGATTATTACCTCCTTTAATTGAGCATGACCCTGCCTGCCATCCATACGGATATATCACGCTTCTGTTATTCCTTCCTTCTCCTCCTCCTCCTCCTCCGCATATTGTATCATCTTTTTTGTCTATTAATACCCTTTTATTTACGCAGGGGGAGCCTTTAAGGATACGCTCTGTTCGGTCACATCATATTATACCCCACTTGGCGAGTCCGTGCTTATTGTTGTTGTTTTGGTTGTTTCGGTTCAGGTCAAGGCGGAGGACGACTACCTAAATAGAATGTACAGTACAGTACAGTATTCTAATCATGCTATTATATGTACATGTACGGTAGTATATCTTATTTTTCATTCCCCTTCCTCCCGGCTTATTAATATTATTAAGCGGGGGAAGGGATATTTAATCAATTGATTGGTTAATTGATCCATGATGGAACTTTTTCTAATCACTTCTACTTCCATGTGCTGTAACATACCACTGATGTAAACCAGATAGGTATCTGGTATATATCTACCTGCAGAAAAATACAACGCCGCAGATGCCGTAATGCCAGAACAAGTACAGTAGAGGCATTTATTTATTTGCTAATAATAATAATAATCTTAATCTGCCCTAGCCTCCAGACTCAAGATCGGTTAGTTGGTTAGTTGGTTGCTCTATCTATCTATCTATCTACTTAATATCAAATATCAGATATTAGATATTAGATACACATACATCTCTGTATCTGCATCTGCATCTGTATTGGCATCTTCCATTCCACTGGAATTCAATACACACACTCTACAATTCCCAGCCATATGTACATGTACATTACGTACAGTAGCATAATAGAATGATAAAAAAAAGTCGCAGCGCTAGGTTGTCATCGTTGTATGTACAGTATATAGATACGCGACGCGACGCAATGCGCAACTCGGATCAAAAGCAAGCGAGACCAAGGGCCTACTTCCATCGGAGAGTAGGCAGTTGAAGGGATTTTTAAATAAAGAGAAGACAACATAATTCCAAAATACCATAAATAGTTGAATGCTAACAATGACGATAGATGGACAGATATATATATATAGATAGATAGATAGATAGCAGATCTTGCCGTGAATATTCAAATGCCTATGACCGGAGCTCTGATCTTGCAGAATGAAAGACTCCTCTCTGTCAGGGACCAATCATTCAACTGATCGGTAGTTCAGGAGTCATCCTAGTCCACTTCCATAGGTAGGCAAGAATTCCAGCATGACATCTCAAGCTTGCGCTCTTCAGCATAGGCCAAAAGCATGTCCACAATACTATTGTATCCTTGAGACTTCGCCACTGACAGTGGTGTTTTCCCATAAATATCTGCAGCATAAGGATCTACTTCTCCCGTGGCAAGAAGCCACTGCACAGTGCCTTCATGTCCGCGCTTAGCTGCATGGAACAGTGGAGTCTGGCCCAATATAGATCTTGAATCCGGATCCACTTCCCCTGTGGCAAGAAGCAACTTTGCAACGGCCTCATGTCCTCCCCAAGCTGCCTCTGAGAATGGAGTGCGGCCATTATGATCTCTTGACTCTGGATCCACTCCTGTAGAAAGCAGCAGCTTCACAATGGCTTCATGTCCACTCCTTGCTGCGAGGGATAGCGGAGTCCAGCCAGAATCATCTCGTGAGTCTGGAACTACTTTCCCTGTGGAAAGAAGCAGTTTCACAATGGCCTCATATCCATTCCCGGCTGCTCGGGAGAGTGGAGTCTGGCCACGATTATCCCTTGAGTCTGGATCTACTCCCCCAGTGGAAAGAAGAAGCTTCACAATGGCCTCATCTCCATTCCCAGCCGCCAGAGATAGTGGAGTCCAACCATAATTGTCTCGTGAGTCTGGATCTTCTACTCTCCCTGTTGAAAGAAGCCACTTCACACTGGCCTCATTTCCACTTGCAGCTGCCTGTGCAAGTAAAGTCCGGCCGTTGTTATCTCTCAGGTTTGGATCATACCTTCCCGTCTCAAATAGAAAAGTTGAAAGTGTTGTGTCGTTGTTTTCTGCTGTGTATAAAAGAATGGCCTTATCCTTTTGATACTTGAGATCACGTTTATACTGGACCCGTTCGTCCGGGTGGTGACGGTACTTGATATAGAGGTCATGAAGCACACTGTTTGAAGGGTGTCGGTGGACTTCCGATTCGAGCATTGCGCAGACCGCGTCCTCACTGCCAGCAACTAGGGCCGCTAAGAATGGAGTACCATAACGTTCGTCCTCCTCATCAAAAATTGGGTGTCTCAAAGGCGAAATTCTCATCGAAACTCTGACGAGGTTTGCCATATTGTTCTCCGCAAGAATATACAGCAAGCTTGCACTCTGTGTATATCGGCGCACCTCATACTTTTCAAAGAGATTGCGAAGGTTGATCCAATGCAAACGGGGGAAGCTCTGGAGGAAATCATCTTGGGGCAGCCCGCAGCTTTCTGCTACTTCAGCATGGTACAGCACATTTCGGACTGCGTATTCAAGGAATGGAAACTTATTGCCTGCTGACTGTCGGAGATCCGCGGCCTCCTGGGAGAATGCTTTTGGTAATCGGCTCAGGTCAACATGACTGGTGACATCCATGTTCATGTAGGCAAGACAGCACCGCTTCAAACGCTCATGGCTCTGCACTTGAAAGTTGTTCCCAAGGTCAGACCAAATCTTACTGAGTCCGTTTTCTTTGAGCAAAAAATCCCTAACAGATTCATGGATAAACTGAACTGTTGGAATTTTTGACTTTGTGACTTCCACGAGTCCTTTTGAGGAATTGAGAATGAATCTCCTCATAACTTCTGGTGTGACTTCTTCAGGATCCCATTCAATTGCTGCGTCCAGTTTAATGCCTGTGAGAATTGCAAAATATAGCTCCTCTGGTGTTAATGGTTGTTTTGCAAATAACACCCACTGAATGCACAACAGCAGCTCGCCTCTGTTGTGAGGACCTCTTGTTAAAATATCCCTAAACAACTCGTGTAGGTCCGCAGGGATATCCCTGATTCTTTGTCGAAGTTCATGTACGCGACCGCCGTCATACTCGGTGTTAAGTATCTCCACAACAAGGACAACCCACATGAATATTCCAGATGCTTTGTTGAAAAGTTCGCTTCTAATTTGCTCAGCAAGTTTGCTGTGCCCAATCTTCAATTCACTGTCTAAGTAGTTGACAATGTCTTGATTGTGCCCCTCTTGGCCCTCTAATATCAGACTGAGTCCTTTCTTGATTGTGATGTGGGGGTAGTGACGGCTGGAAAAGCAGACGTGAAAGCGAATATTATCTGCGATTGCTTGCTCACCGAGATGCTCGAAAAATGCTATCATGTCCCGAATTTGCTTCTCGTCGCATTCATCGAGAGCATCGATATAGCATGTCAGATGGTGATTCCCAAGGCTTTTTATTGCGTGCTCAAATAGTTCCTTCAGTATCTCTACGGTCCATATATGCTGGCCACTGGTGTTCCACATCGTTGACTGAAGCAAGTCAAAGACACGTTGAAGCTCCGGGACTCTCTCGAGTAGTTGCAATAATAAGGATCGATACATTCCAAGTGTTGACTTCTCCAGGTTGCCTCCTCTCGCGTTGAAGAAGAACATAATGATTATCCTGTCTTTCATCGTTCTCCTGGCATGGGAAAGCGCATACTTCATAATGGTTGATTTTCCAGTGCCAGGCTTTCCTTTGATCCACAAGAATCCATGATGTTCTATTAGTTTATTGACATCAAGCCAGTCACAGTATTCTGACTTGGAGAGCAGCCATTTGCATGTCTTCGCGTGGGCGTTCTTAATATTCATATGACGGGCTTCGAGTTGATCAAATCCAAGGGAGCTTAGCAGCATCCGTCTTTGGTTACTCAGCGGTAAGCATCCCATTGCTGTGGAATGCTTGAAGACAGCATTGGAGATCCTATTGAGGGCCGCAGCAACTTTCTGATATTCGACATCCTCAAATCCAGTAAATCGGCACATGTCCATGTGATTCCTCGCAATATGTTCAGTAGTTTCGATGAGAGGATAGTTCAGATAGGACGATGTGTCCTCAACAACCTAAAAAAAATCAGGAACAGAGCTGATGACAGCACCAAGGGTGTCACCATACCTTTTGGTTATTAAGGAACCAGACGCCAAATTGTTCCTGAAAGGAGTGTATGATCCAGTTTCTTTGATGAGCTATGGAGACGAACTCGTTTCTCAGCTCTCTCAGACGCTCTGAAGATGGTAAGAGCGTATCGACAATTTGCTCATTGACCGACCATCCGAGAAATTCGATGACTTTCTGGAAGACATGATGGGGGAAACCACGAGGGTCTGCACCGGCGTGCGGAGTGCCAAAGAAAATGATGCCAACGGTCGACTCAAATATCTTGTGGAGATGGCTTTGACTCATTCGGCAGACACTCGACTGTCGCAACATCTCCTTTACGACAATTCCTCCCAGACTGTGAGCGATGAATATCACCGGTCTTGATGTGTCCGGCCGTCGTTTCGCCTCCAGTGCTACGAGAAAGTCCCCAGCGATATCATATACAGTATTCCTGCTCACTGGAGGACCAAGCTTGTGCCTGATGTGCGTGTCATATCCGTAGGTAAGAACCCGAGCATTTGGGAGTGTACGTGGAACTAGATCCCGAGGCCAATAAACAGCTTTGTGACCGGTACGTCCCTGTTGCGGGCATTTTGCAAATAGGCCAAGTCTTAGAAATTTTACCGGGGGCTCGTCCGCTTCATCTTCGTCGTTACATCCATCGCAGGGGGTTATGTTCCCTCGGTTGTGAGTCCAGGTCTCTTCGGGATGACCCGTAAAACCATGGACAAACACGATGCTTCATTTGGTCAGCGTAGGATTGCAGGACAAGAATATGGCAGATGCTTACTCTAAGAAAGGGTTGTCCGGATCCACAAGGACCGTCAAGCCATCAGGGGGGATTTGCAATCCAGAGCCGCCTGATCCATTCATGTTATCCAAGCAAAGACGAAGGCACCAAGTACACCTAACAGAGACAGTTAATCAGAAGGAAGCGCCACCCACAATTTTCAACTGGCTGTGATGGGAGTTGGCTCTAGCACGATAGATATGGCAATGTTAGGAGAGAGGCAAGGCTGAGAGTTGATGGAGGGCTGTGACATAGCAGGGAGACGGAGAGCCTTGTCGAGGCTTGAGGTTGGAGTGTGCCTGCCCTGCCTGGTGCACCTAACATATCGAGATTAAGCATATTTGGCAACGCCGAGACACATAGAGAGCATGGTAAATGGAAGGATTTAAAATAGGGCCAGTTAATACCCAATGTAGTTTCAGGAGAGATTGGAAGGGATCCTTATTTTACTCCCCTAGCGGCTGTATGTCTGACCTAGTAGGAGGATTGATTCGCGTCCCTTTAGTGCTGTTGTATAGTACATCGCTATCATGCAGACAAATTGCGGTGCATTTGATGCGATGAGAAATATCCACTACGAAGTACTTTGCGGCAAAACAGCTGGGATCCTTAAGTCAGCAGTAGAAGAGACTGTGCTCGACAAATCGTGATCCATAAAACCAATGAGAGAAAGTCTTGAGCTGCGATGTAACTTTCATAGACGACATTAAAGGTGCTCATACCGATCACCAATGAACGTTAAACAAGTATCGTGGCTATGCATGGGAATCATGCATTCTTGTCGCGTAACAATCGCCTTGTCACCCTCCCCTTGTCCTAATCGCGTGAGCTTTGGGAGGCCTCCTAGAGGTGTTTCCAGGTACTGAGCTTCCATAACTCTCGAGATCATGCTTAGGTATTGGCACTCGCGGCGAGTTCGAGTCGAGGAGAAAGGGGGAGGATCATGTGATAATAATATGATGTCGGACGACCAACAAACCAGTATCCGATTGCATGTAATGGCCTTGGCTTCTTTTGGTAGTCGAGCGATACTGTTGGGTGACAATATATTATTAAAGGCAGAAACCCGATTAGGTGCACTCAGATCTCACATTCTAAGATAGATGTGGTGTATTCTGGCGATACTATCCATCAATCGTGAATAGGATTGTCCCGAGTCCATTCTTTCAACAATCAATGAAACTCGACAAGAGTCGGATTCGTCGAGTACATCCGTACTCGCAAAATACGGACAAAGGAATGAAGTATAGAATAATGTTACCTTATCCCAATGGCATTCATTGTGACAAAGGCATTGTCCATTCACGAGACAATTTCATTATTGCTCTCCGATCTATAGTATAAATAAGACTCGGTGAATACTCAATAGTTATTGCCTTCACGATGACTCTGTCCTCGACCACCACCGATGAGGGAACTCAATCTCAATTGTCCGGTCAGTGACCGTACTTTTACTTTCCAATTTTTTTTTACCCTGCGGGAACAAGCTACGGTGGAAGCTAGCTCTCGTCGTTACTTACCTACCTCTTACCTGGAGTAACGAGGTAATCAACGGAGATACAGCATCTACTCAGTCGCGACCACAGACAGACAAGACAGAAACCGCGATATCCACCTAACGTGACGGGATGGGACGCAGCCTCCGTTAGGTACTGGGTGCCTAGCCTATCCTTCATTCAGGATTGATTGGATTGGATTGTTGTTTCCTCGTCGGTGGAGAGCAGAGAAGAGCAGAGCAGGGGAAGTGTCATTCACCACTCACTCGTCAGTCAGAATGAAGACGTTCAGTCGAATCTTTTGTGGCAGCAGCGGCGGTGGTAAGAAGGCGAATGACACGAAGAAGTTGAGATTCGGCTCATCTCAGCATTCCAGCATCCTACGTTCCAGGACAGACCTTCAGCCATGCTCATGCTTCAGCTTCAGCTGCTGTGCGGCGAGCTAAGCCCCAGTTGACGGTAGGTCAATATCTCCTACGAATCGGAGAAAAGCCGGTGTACTGGAGGGCGCGTTCACACGGAGAACTTCACAAGTTAATGCCACCTCCGTATCAGAGCCCGATACCCATGAGTACTACCAAGTCGAGATCGGAGCCGCACCTCAGCCAGGAAATCCCAACCTTCCTGTACGGTTCAGGTCTACGTTCGGGTCCAGCTTCACGTTCAACACGTCCCCGCCCCCAGTCCCTGTCCAGCAACGAGTGGCCGTGGGGCGAAGATAGGTACAAGATATCTTCTGTGGCACTTTGCACGGATGCGTCATTGCCGACATGACAGCCTGCGAAATCGGTCAGTTTCTGGAGAAGATGTGCTACTGCCGAGACAAACCGTTGGACGGGCTGGTGACGAGGCTGGTCGATGATCGGTATACATACGCGGATATCGGCCGGACGGTGCTCCATTGCTTTGGGCCTCGCGATGAACAGAATATACCCTTGTATCGGACGGTTAAGCTGGGAGATGTAGATCTGCGGCCGGATAAGGGCCATTCTGTTGCGAAAGAACAAGAAGAGCAGCGGCAGCCCACGGAGAAGGTTGGAGGTCCTCATACAGATCAGAGTCAACGATGTCAGAGATCACCGCCATCGTACGAATATGGGGAGACACATGTACCCCAGATTATCTGTCCCAAGCCGGAGGAGAAAGTGCGCTTCCTCAAGGGTGGCTTTCTCGACAGCATCAGAAAAGCAGAGTGCAACACAGACGAAGGTAAGCTTGTTGCAGGCAAGCTCCAAGTCAAGCGTCTCTCCAGCATCCGAGAGACTGGAAAACACTATCCCATTCCGCGCAAAGTAGTCGGGATAGAAGGTAAAGCGACTCTCGTTACCATACCTCCTGCCCGTGGAAAACACCAGGAACAGAAGGCTCGAAACCTTCGTACTGATGGACAGTACCTCGGAGAGTATCCCAACTGGCTCCTACGGGAAGGAGCAAGTTTCCCGGGCGGACAACAAGGACAATGAGGAGCACTGTGCTTGGTGTGAGAGATAAGAGGACGTCGAGAAGAATGGTTGGAGATGCGCCCTGTTGAATCTCAGCCGGAGCTGCAATGACAGCACGAAATCTGGGAGGACTTCAAGTTCTTTCTGTCTGGGGTCTTTCCACTGATATTCATTTCTATTTTCCTTTTTGTCGATTTCCAATTTTATGTTCCATTGATCAGCGACAGTGGCAGTGGCAGGGCGACCACTGATGATTTGAAGTGCGACCAGAGATGGTGCACATGCAGAATGGACAGCCTCATTTCCATTTTGGTGCCTTGTTTATGTTGTCATGGGCCGTGGCTGTGCCTGCAGCTGAGAACGTTGCTTTTTTCAGCTGAAGTAGCCTAGGTGCTAGATAGCTATCTCTGCTCATGTCTGTAGTTTATTTAAGTGCTCATCCTTGGACTGTCATTGAAAAGTAATATTAAATGATCCCAATATAAGTATCCTGTATCAAATGTCAAGTTATCGATCATACAGAAAGATAAGTAACCATGAACGACAAAACCATCTCCTACCTCGAGCGGGTGCGCCTCACCGCACCGCAACAGCCAATCGCCATCCGAAAAGAGCACCTGACGCCCTCCAGAACCATTATCAACATCAAGCAGCGCGACAACAGCTGGCTGGGGCGCAACTTCACCATCAGAGACGCCTACGCCGGCTCGACCCTCTTCACCGTCGAGGGCAAGAGCTTCAGCAACAGCCAGCGGCGTGAGTTCCGAGACGCGTCGGGACTCCCGCTCTTCGAACTCCGGCGGAGGTACTTCACCTTGACGTGCTCCTGGGAGCTTATTCTGCCTGGCGGTCGTCGCTTCGGCGGGAGCAGCGACGAGGACAAGATCCTGTCAAGCAGACTCCGGTGGTCGTGGTGGACGCGGGACAAGCTTGATGTTACCTTGAGGGCTGTAGCTGCGGCGTCTCAACGACGACAACAACACGACACCAGGAGCGAAAGCCCAGAAAATGAAGATGCAAAGGAAACCGAGGATGTAACACTCCAAGTGCGGGGACAGGACCCCTGGCACATCACAACCCATGTCATCGTCGGAGGGCGCAAGGTGGCCCACATCTGCAGGATCATCTCTCCCGACCTGCAACTTTCCATGGCCAGTTACAGTCAGCCGGGCCATCGATTGGAGTGGGATGCTGCCGTGGCTGAAGGGGTGGACTTGGCGCTGGTGAGTTTATCTACCTTGGATGGATGTACCAATGTACGGAGGAAACAAGAGCTTCTCGCTGAACCAACTGGATTGCTACTAGATCGCAGTTATCGTTGTCATGCTGTCTGATCTCGTCCCAAGATCCGGTTATATTACATGAAGATGTACCTCTATATTTCGTGATATCAAGTCGAGGACGGCCTCGGGAATGAGCACTCACCTACTTGCGTGACATAGGAGGCCCTAACTTAACAGTCAGAGTTAGGCACCTTGGGTTCATTCTCACTGTAGTGTGGTATTGTTTGTACAAGACTAATCTAGAAAACAACATATACTTAACATACAAAGATGGAAATGGACAGAGATGACGCCCATATACGTGTACAGTACATATAATCTTTTTTTTCCCAAGTCCCGCTTTTCAGGCCATGTACTGCACTCCCGAAACCATCAAAAATACACACTAGATAGAAATTGGTAGCACTGACAAGCAGTAGAAAAATAGGGAGATTAGAAGGCCCTTTTCCAAGAAATCTTCTATATGCGAAGACCAGCTAGCAAGAAGATGGTGAAGATGACAAAGGAAAAACCATTTGGTGGCATGATCTGCCATAAATATTACATAAGAAATAGATAAAGAGAAAAATGGAGGAAGAGAATGAAGACAATAAGGGAGAAATCTGGACTGAAAACACCAAGGGAATCGATAGATAATTCAGGAAAACAAAAGATGAACTATAACATAAAAAAAGGAACTGTTGTCCGATCTCCAGGTCATGTATCGTTCATCCCAGCTGATACTTGCCGTCACCATCCCTTCGTAAAGCGACCGTTAACATCTCCGCCGCATGATCCATGTCGACTTTTGTCTCGATCGTGCAATCTACCTCCTTCCTCTTCTGCTCCGTCAGACCAGCAAAGATAGTAGCCAAACTGCTGGACTTGAAGGGCACCAGTCTCTCGCGCGCTGTGCGCCAAATAGTGGAGATAACCAGGATGAGATCGATGACCCAGATAACTATAGGCAAGATAAGCCAGCACAACTGAACGCTCATATACGTAACGGTCTTGAAAGCGGTTCCGTTGACCATACTCGTGCCTGTCGATGAATCATCCAGCCGTATGGTTCTGGTCATGCTCATGGAGAGATTGTCCAGGAGGCCACTTAGATTGGTCGTCGAATTGTTGCCCGGAGTGCCTGCCGTGATGGCCGTGTAGAAAGCCTCCATTGTGTCAGAGGAGTATGATGCTCTCCCGATTCCGCCCATGGCTTGTCCGTCGAACAGATTTGCCAAATAGCTACCCATCGCATTAGCGGCCTCGAAGGGCACTGTAAAAGGTCCATCCTGCCCTGGGCGCGGGTCCAGTGTCACAGAGCCTCTTGCATCCGTAGAAACCCCTGAATTCCCAGTCGAAGCATTTGGGAAGGAGTACAAGATTGTCTCATTCGATATTCCCGAGTGGACGACAGTTTGATAAGATTTTACGCACCAGTACATGGAGCAACTGTAGGCTGTGGGGGGGGCATCATGGATTATTCCATTGTCCGGGAGAGCCATAACTTGAAACCCAGTTATGGTACTCTTGTAGGAAGGAAGGCCAGGAAGTTTGTTTCTTGTAGTGGAGTTAAGGAAGGTAGCTATAGAGAACCCTCCAGAATTAAGGGAGACTCCCCCATCTGGGAGTGACATGGTGCAAGCCTCCGTAAATCCAGACCCTGTGCAATTTTTGATAATAGAAGCAGTGCTGTTGATGCATTCGCTGCAAACCCCCAAGGAGGAATAAATCGGCCAGGTACAATTCCCTGTTGGGCAGTTCGGGATGATCCTGAAGAGCGACTGATCTGTGTTGAAAACTCCGTTGTAGATCGCAGCCTTCATTGGCAGAGTGATGTCTTTAAGGGCCAGGATACTTCCAAATGTATAAGCATCGTACTTGGTGCTCCGAGGGATGGTAGCCTGGCCGGCTTCAACTGGACGACCTTGGTATGAGACTACCTGCTGGATAAATGGATCGATGGCAAGAGCCATAATGGTGAGAAAAGCGGCAGTGGATGCAAGAATTCCGCCCCTTATCTTCAGGAGAAACTGCAAGCTTCCGAAGGACCCACGGCTTGCTGCATCAAAAGCCTCAAAGTCGGCTAATCTCCTAGGTCGTGTAAACCAAATCCATTTCGCTTGGCTGATAACTTCGCCAATGGGCATCATTAGTCCCATACCTAGGACTTTCGCAAAAACAGAGATTAAAGAGTTTATCGTGATGCCAAAGGGCCAATTTGGTAGGGGCTGCTCGTTGTATGCCTGCAAGACCACTATGATGGCGACAAGAGCCAAGAGAGCTATTATCAGACTCAACAGTTCAAATAGCCATGACTGAAAGACATAGGCAACAAATGATGTGCGCCGACTAGTGTCTTTAATCTGTTCTTTCTTTCGCTCGGCGTCTGGACCTTGTGCTTCATGGTTATGATCAAGATTATATACAGAGGCCCTCGGGTGAGATTCTCGGCCGAACATTTTGGATGCTGCAGCAGGAGGTCGTTCCAGCAGTTCAAACTCTTTCGACTTCGGTCTTTTCGATGTCATAGTGTGGAGTATTCAGGTATTGGAGAGAGGTCTGTCTGTCGGATTGGCTGATTGTCACAACGCAAGAGGCGGCGGAAACGCGAAGAAATGCACTCGTAGACTCGTTGATCGGCGTGTTTCTTTGCCCCTGAATGGAGTACAGGTGCATGTCTGGCAGCACCCTCACATGGCGTGGTCGATATCCAAGGTTTTCTATCCTGGTGTTAGAAAGCAGCGTTATGGTTGAGGCACAATTCTTGCTCAGTCTTACCTGGCAGAATGTGGCGTCAGGCACACCAATCGACATGCACCTTTCTCAGCGTCTCTGTTTGCTGTAATGCTTTTTTGGTTAATTAGGTGTTGGAACTAATACTTTCTTGGCCCCCCCACGCCAAGCTTCCAGGTTCTTAGTTGACCGACCCGTTAGGGCTTAATCTCGAACAAAGAATGCTGATGGGCAACTACTTTGGGGCGCAGATGTCGCGTGGCTATTTGCTTCCTCAGTAGTCATTGCGTGGTAGCATTATGCAAGCATTTTATGACGGCCATCTTCTAAACGTTTTGGATCAAAGTTGCCAGACAACTGCATGTGACTCGATGTTGAAGCAAAAAAAAAGACTTGAAATCTCCACACAGTCTTGTTGGTTGGCCCAAGAAGATTAAATTTAGGTGGTTTCTGCATCAAACATTAGCCCCTGTATATCTCCAAGGCAGTCCTATGCACATATATGTAACAAGCATCTAAGGGCACTCATTTAGCAGTAGGATGATAATTGAACGTGGCAAAGGAGCAGGGAGCAGGTATACGAAGCCTGGACTGTGCTAGAATTATGTGCGACATGAGCAAGAAAGCATGCCTGGCAAGTGCTGAGGCCTTAGGCATGCAATGCACCGGACGTTTGTCAGGAATAACGTACGTGGATCTGTCGATTCATCATTTCTCAAACAGATTGTATACGCCGAGACTTCTCAGAAGTCTGTGGAAACCGATCTATCAAAAAAATCCTGATTCTTCAAAATACTTGTCACTATACTTCTATACTTCCTATTCATCGTGACCACAGAATGCCGTACTCTCGAATACTTTCTTACTAGCCGGGCTAATATTTCTCTCGTTACGTGCTTTGGAAATCGACCTTTCCAATCATGGACTTTTTAAATCAGGAATCAGATGCCTTCTCTCCAAGTGAAAAGGCATCCGTACTTTGGACAAGTCTCTGAACAAGTCTACTATACATCAACAGCTGAAAGCCGGCAGTACTCGAATCCGCAGACGGCAAATCCAGGGCAGATGGACCAAGATAACCACATATCTTTGCTCCTTAGGTAAATGTATTGATATTACCTGGATACTTAGAGCAGTTACTAGTTCAAGGTGCTGCTATAACTGGTTACCTAGGTATATTCAATGCTTTGAAGCACACAATACAAAGGAACTATAAGGAAATATTCCATTGTCTCGTTTCTGCCAACTTTACAATGGGCTTTGTCGGCCTGCCTAATGTATAATCTATCCTTTGTTCTCGGTTGTGACCTGAATCCAATGACTTTACCCGATCTTGCTTTGTGACAAAGGTATAAAAACATCGATTCCCAAGAGTTTGAAAAGAATATGATGTAGAGTTTCCTGATTATCTTGCTTTGATTAAATTGATTCCTGCTAACTATCATAAATAGGTGTCCGATTTCCTGTCGAGTTGATTCTACTCCTTCCCCATCTCCTTCTTTCGCCTTTGGAGCCATAAATCTGGAAGCGCTATGTCTGTTGTCCATCCGGTAGTCCTCTTGTGTCAGTAATCAGTAACCAAACCTGGAAAATTGCAATCTGGCTACAAGCCACAGGGCACTAACGGGGTGGGAGAGTGACTGAAGAGATGCTACCTTAGCCCTAAGCACGTGAGGAGGCGAGTGAGTGAGTTTGTGTCTGAGTCCCAGGAACACCGTCACAATTGCCAGATGCAATCCCATCTTGTCTTTCCTTTGTTGGTCAGTTCGATATATTCTCTACAAAGACATCCTTTAAGACATCTACCAACATGATGGATACTCCGGAAAAGGGATCTGACACAACCGCACAGAAGAGAGAGACCACTTCGGGCTACGAGATCAAGGCACGGACACGACCTTTAATGGCCGATAACACCACCAATAATAATAGCATCAAAGAGACCGAGTCAGGAGCAGAGACAGCAGAAGAGAGCTCTGCAACCTATTATTCCTCTTCTTCGTACAGCTCTCCTCCCAGTTCGAACTCAAGCGGCACTCCTTGCCTCCAAGGATTATGGCCCGAATCGCCAAATTCAGGACTGGAAGATCTGAAACCTCAATCTCAAACACCAATTTCTACATTTTCTTCAGTTTTTCGCACAAGTGAGACCCATATCATATCTCCTGTTCTAGAATCAATTCTAGGACCAGATCGCAGCGCATTCATGGACCCCCTTGAGGGTTGCCAAATAGACACCATTGAGACGCGTCTCCATCAAGAACATGCATTGTTTCCTGTCCCTTTATCCTCCTTTTTGTTCCCGCGGCCTTGTTCTGATCACTGCTCAATGGAAAAACCCTACAGCTCACCACTCACAATGTCACAAGATGTTCACAATAGTCCTCATTCTCAGACAAGCTCACCAGACCAGAAGCCGACAACCTCTCCAAAAGAAAGTGAACTATCCACTTCTCTATCTGATGACGAGGAGGACTCTGGTGGTATCAAAGTGCATCCATTGTCACAATCGCATCCAGATCAGGATCACAATCCAGATCCAGATTCACCTTCACAACTCTCTGCAGGCGCTACTATCACAGCACCAAATACTCCCCTCCTCAGACATATTGAAATGTTCACACCTCTTCTTCCTCTTCCAGAAATACAACCAACATCGTTCGATGATGTTGTTCACAAAATCTCCAGATTCACTGTCAAAGACGAGAACGATGACTATTATGACACCTACAATGATGATGATGATGACACTATATCACTTCTCAAGGTGAGTCGAGCAAGCGTTGTCCCGCCCGTACTCCTACATCCAAGCTCGAATCTGACTCAAACAGACCACTACAAACAATAACAATAACGATAATGTGAATGTGAACATGAACACTGGACTTGGAATATTTCACCATTATCATCACCAGCAGCATTATCGTCGTATCCCCAAACGGCACTCGCGCGCAAAACCGCCCGCGGATCCGACCCGTCTGCATCCATGGTGGATCACGCGTGAGGAGGCGCAGATGCTACGGGAGCAACAGAGAGAGAAAGAGCATGAAAGGCGCGAGCGGTCCCGGTCTCGATCCCGATCCCGATCTCGGTCTCCATCTCCTTCTTCTCGTCGACGACGAGGACATGGCAAACACAAAGATAGCAAACAAAAGGGAAGAGACCATCCCAGCAGCAACAGCAGCAACAGCTACAGCTCGGAGAAGAAATCCAAGTTGAAGAAGAAAGACAAGCAGCGAAACGTCACCACGCCCCCAGATCTGCCTTCGATCCCGGAAAATAGGAGCCTCGAGTTTCCCCCGGGCCGACGTTCGCTGTCGAGTTCCAGTCTACGGACCCTAGCCCGGGCTTCGTTGCTCCTGTCGTCGTCTTGTCCTCCTTCCTCCAGCTATGCTCGTCCTACGATCAGAATCACGGCTCCGAGCGAGGACGACGGTGGGAGGACTGGGATCCGAGCATCCACTGTTTTCCAACAAATTGTTGAAAAAGATGATAAAGAGAATAGGACAACATCTTTGAAGAAGAGGTTCTGGGGCTTTGTATCTTCGTCAAATAAGAACGCGAAGTAGCTTAGTGCCCGGAGAGAGGGCACCCGAACTCTGTATTTATTGAAATAAATGCTCCTATGGGGGAAAAAGCATTACTTCATTGTCTTACAGTTTCTTATATTGAGGAAAATAAACGCTATGGTGTAGGCGAAAGGATTTTCTACTACTTAGGACTAAAGTAAACATTGAACGCAAACTGCTATGGTGGCTATCCGCTCGAATTGCATCACGGGACAAAGAAGACCACCAAAGACGTATTCCAAGCAGCGCCGGGATCTAACAGATATAGGCTAAAGCTCCAAAGCAAGAAAAGTGAGTAGCGATGGACTGTACGCTAAAATTCGAGGTTTTCATTGATTATGGACGCTTCCGATTGAGCAGACCTCCTGTCAGAGCCGCGTCGTGACCTCTCTTCTCCTCCAAAGATGAAGTCACGCATGCTCTTGCGTCGTTTCCCATCTTTCCCATCTCCTTCCGGTCGCGTAGTGACAGTTAGCTGCTTCGTATCTTCTCCCGCATCTGATGATTCGTGCGAGCCCCTTCCTTTGCCTACTTCCTGAGATCCTTGCGAGGAAGCGGTCTGTATCGGAGAAAGCGGGTTTTCCAACGGCTTTCTAGTGACATCCAAGTCGGCAGACGCGGATGACTCTGAGCTCCTTAGCCTGGTCCACATCTTCCTGAATGTCATACGCCGGTCAAGTTGTCCCAATCCGGATCTGATCTTGGAAGCTGTTTGCTGTGGGTAGTTATCCAGGCCTGTAAACCCCTTTTCACTCTTTTCAGAGGAGAAGCTGTTACAGACTTCGAACACGGTGTTCGGCAACCGAAGATGTGGACGTGATTCCTGGAAAATCTCGTGGCTCGCATTAAGGCTGTGAGTACGTTGTGGGGGCTTGACACGGAGTCCGTTGCCCGGAAATGTAGGTGTTTTCTGGAGATCGTCTCTATACTCAGAGCAGCGTTTGTTAAATGCGCTGAAGTTTGCGGCTAGGGTCACAGAGCAAAGAGGAAGAAACGCAAGGTTTCCGGCACCTTTGGGTGTCGCCTTGTTTTTTGCCATGGTCGGAGCGGCCTCAATCGGAGAGTGAAATGAGATTTTAGCACAGAGAGCCCACATGTCTGCATACATGCGACAAACAACGTAGACATCACCCTGAACGAGGTCAAACACATCCTGGGCTAACACGTCATGATCGCGGATAGTGTAAACGGGATCAATGCAAATGACCAGAGAGCCTTCGTGCATAGCCCAGGTTTCATCTGGGCCCAGCCGTATGTCCTTGTAAAGCTTCAGACGAGTGCAATCTTCAGCTGGCTTTTGCATCAAAGGACTTCCTCCTTTGTCTTCTTCTTGGGGTGAATCTGTCGACTGCCCATTATTCCCCTTCGAGGGGACTATGCCCAGCGCCTGTCTCAGCGATAGAAGACTTGCTCCAGATCCACTGTCGAGTTTTACGAGGTTACTATCCCATGGTGGCTCAGTGCTCGTCCCCTGTCCAGAAGGGTAGCTTGCTGGCAAGAATGCAGGTCCCGGGAGACCCAGTGTCAATGTTCCGTCGAGACCTAGTTGCTGAGTTGGGCCATTTTGACCATTTTCGACATTCGCCATAGCAACGATAAACGGCTCCTCGACATGCTTCGTGTCCAAAAATTTCAATTGCTCTTCATAACTTCCGACTGCGACCTCTGAGACACTCCGTGGCGGGCTCGAAGCGACGCATGGACTCAAGTTCTTCTCTCCAGGGCATCTTCCGCACAGTTGCTCCTTGTAGACACAAGAATGACAACACCCACAACATCCCTTGTCCTTGATACTGTTAAGAAGAAGGCAGCGCGAGACAGCGCATTTGTCGACCGTGGACAAGGTAGGGTGTAGATGCTGGCAAGGGACCCAGACGGGGGGGCGATGAAAGTATACAGCATGCCGACGTCTCTGAGTGATGGATCGCTCGAATGAATCGGTTTCGGACACATCACTATCGTCGTCGGTCAGGCTCGTCAGGCCGTAAGTACTTGGGAGGAGGACTTCTGGGGGCTGCCATTGGGCGGCATATTTAGTCATTGGACTCGGATTTTTGTTTAGGTCTGGGAGGTCTCTCACTGGCAGAAGTTGAGCAACATGATCCGATGGAGGCGCTGCATCACTGAGAGTACAACGAGAGGCATGACAGTCGTCAGCGTCTTTTCTGGTATGGCTATTTGTCCGGTCTGTAAGCGGCATGGTTGACAATACTGTTTCTTGGTATTATGACAGTGTTTCAGATGTGGTGGAACAGATACATTTGTAAATGTACCATAAACGAAAGCCAGGCAGAGCAGGGGGAGATAGAAGAGTTGAAAAGACAGATACAGAAGGTCATCACGAGGTCAACGCAGAGGTGGAGGCACAGGTACCCTCGCTGTTTCGCGGCTTCCGTGCCAGCGAAAAGTACATACATCCATGTACCTACCATTGGAAGGTAGGTAAAAGACTGAATATGGAAAGACCATCATGGTTCCTGTTAGGGAGAGCAGCAGCGTCTTCCGAAATGACAGATGTCGACTTGTGTATGAGGATCATATTCGCAAGGATCGGAATATAGCGTCAGACACGGCCAGGACAAGAGGTACCACGTAGCAAGTAAGTGTCTAGATCATAAGTGTGAACCAGAGCTTCACAGATACATTTCCTTTCAATAGTATATGTAGGACTCTCATGGTTATCACGAGGCCAGGCTGCGCCATCTAGACACTTTGTTGATCCGGAAACCCACGTAATGCCTCCTCCTCGGCGAGGTAAAGCAAGAAAACATAGAACCTCCTCTCCGCAGACCAGGCGCCCTCCCATGTCTGGGCCATATTTTAATATCTCCCTTCATCCAGCAACAAGAGCCCGGGCGGTGGCCTAGTGGCTAAGCCAACTGGGCCAGCAAGGGCTGGAGCCTTGGTTTCCAGGTGCCAGCCCAAGGTCCCGGGTTCAATCCTTGCCTCGCCCGAAGGTGCAGCTGGTGAGATATTTATCCCTACCTGCTAACATCCGATGAGGGCTCCCAGGAGGGCTGGGATCCATGGAAGTAAAACCACCTGCCCGCCAAAAGCAAGGTGGAAGTTTTCGTAGCACGCCTGGTGAGGGAGTCTTACCGGGGGTGTGAGCTTTTTTTTCCCATGCTGGAGCATCAGTAGCAGTGTACATTGGGGTTTTCTTTTCTCATGTGTGTGATAGAAGGGAGGGCTCCCAGAGCGAGAGAAGTTGATATAGATCCTAAAGTCACGTGATATGTAGATATATCAGGATGGATGAGAGAAGCTGGCTTGTCCCATGTCTATGGAAGTGGCATTGATATAGGCAGATCTAGATTTGGTGCATGCAGATACCTGTCAAGATTGATGTCGATATTCAAGAGATCAGTGGCCGTGGACAACGGGGGAGACATCCGTGCTGCTTCTTGATTAGGAGGGAGGTACTTCACAGTAGGGTCTGGGTCCAGATTATCTGTTTTCAGTGCCGTTCAGCCCTCTTCACCGATTTAGATGCCGTTTAGTAGTAAATACATGTAAAGTTTTACTAACAAGGAGATATAGCGAAGTGCAAGTTACACAGCCCTTTTCTGATCGATCTTCCCCATCGGCAAAGACCCCGCACGTTGGGGCATCCCGGGCCTCGGTCCGTCAGTCGCCGTCCCAACGTTGAGTCCAGCGCGAGTAGGAGCTATCTTACAAAGTGATCAAGAACAGAGGCAAACGCTTGTCTGGACTATTCCTCGTCGCTCGATCTCTGTTCTTAGCCCGCATAGATTGTTGTTAAGTTAGCGTGTCTTCAGTGAGCTTACCGCGACCACGGTACACGTTCGACTGGTTGGCCGAGAATTGCGTGCTTCCAGGCTGCTATGATGGCTGCCCCCAGATTAACCCTGTACCTGGACATCGTCAGTCCATTCGCTTATATCGCTTATTATATCACGAGAGTGAGTCTTCTATCTAGTTCTTTGGTCTTATCTTATCTTTAGTACGGCTATTCTAAATATATTTGTACTGTACATCTGTGCATACCAATTGCATGTGTCTTCATTTTTCCTTGATTGATCAACTATGGGAGTCACTGATATGTCGAAGTCAGATACCCGATCAAAATGCTTTATTTTCTTCTCTTGCTCTTTTTGATAAAAGAAGCCTGCATTATCAGTGACAGGAAAAAAAATAGATATGTACGGGCATGTTTTGCTAATTCAACAATGACAGCACTCTCCTACGTTCGCAAAATGCAATGTGACCTACGTCCCAATCTTCCTCGGAGGCTTGATGAAGGCGTGTGACAATACGCCACCAATCCGCGTTAAGAGTACGTTTACGCATAATTGATATACAGTACATATCCTTTCACTTTCCCCCGGGTTTTCATTTCCCTTGGATCCATGACGAGAAATGCTGTTCCTACAACAGCCAGACCTCACATCTTGTCCCACAATCCAAATTCCCCTATCACACTCACATCCTCCTCCATGGGCCAAACCAACTAACCGAAACCAAACACAGACAAAGACAAATGGATCAACATCGAACGCCTCCGCTGGGCACGCCGCTTCTCAGTACCCATGGTCGAACGCACGCCCGAGGGCTTCCCGCCCCTGACGCTGGGCGTCCAGCGCGCCCTGTGCGCCATCTCGCTCCGCTCACCGACCAAGCTGACGGATGCCATCGACGCGCTGTACCGCTCTTTCTGGGTCGACTCGAACACGGCGATTGGGAATCCAGAGGGTTTCATGCCCGTGCTCGAGAAGGTGCTAGGGAAGGAAGGGGCGGATGAAGTTTTGAAGGCTGTAAGTTCATCTTCAAATATATTGTGATTTTATGAAGTATATTTCTATGGAGGTTCCGTTGCTGATAGCTCACGTGTGTGCGATATTATAGTCGACCAGCGACGAGGTTAAGACCCTTCTGACTTCGAATACGGACAAGGCGATGGCGTCTGGCGCGTTTGGACTGCCTTGGTTTGAGTGTACGAATTCAAAGGGGGAGACTGAGGGATTCTGGGGCGTCGACCATATGGGTCTGGTGGCCGAGTTTCTGGGTCTTGATCGTAGCCTGGATCAGGGGTTCAAGGCCTTGTTGTAGGCGACTATGATGGGAATTCAGATGATCAGAAGGATGGAGGGCTTTTACGCCTGAAATTTCGAAACACTATCGTTTATTTATATCATTTGCATATGTCAATGGATATTGAAACCGCATAAAAATGACAGGATATCCGACACGCTCCCACAGGAAGCCACCAAGTCAGTTCTTCTCCTCGCCGTAGCATTCATTCGTTTAAGTCATCCATCAAGATTCGAAGTCGAACACAATCAATTCAATTCAACTTCATGCACACATAGGTATCACATTGATTTCATTAGGATGTCGGTCGGTCGGTCGGTAGGTAGGAGTATGTATTTAGTCCTTATCCTTAATAGGAAACTCTTTGCCGGTATAACTCTTGTACTGGGCACGAATGAAATCGGAGATGGCTTCGTCCTTGGCCTGCTCAATGGCACTCTCGTTGTCCTGCGGACCCTGCTTGAGGATGTGTTCCTGGACGAAATCAATGCCTATGATAACCAATCCAGGGTTAGCACATTGTCAATTGGGGCGTGTCGTGGCGTAGCCTGGCGTGGAATGATCCCTGCTGCGAGTTCGATATGCCGCAGCAAAGGGATCAATAAATAATAAAGGCACGGTAACTCACTCTTATCCAGCAAGTCCTCCTTCTTCTCGCTCTCCGGACCGCCGCCGGCCATGGCGTTGATCTTGTCCCCGATGCGGGTGAAGAAGTTGCCCTCCTCCTCCTTTTTAGAGGAGGACTCTTCGTTGTTCTGGTTGTCACCGAGGCCAATGGCGTTCTTGATGGTATCCATTATCGCAACAGTGAGGTGTTAGGATTGGGTTGGATGCGAATTGGCCTGGGATTCTTTGGAGAGGCAGGAGATATAGCAGTCTCTTCACAAGGGTATCAGGGGGATGAGAGGAGTACGAGAAGAACAATCCGAGAGAAGGACACTACACAACTACTTATACACGAGAGCACCGGCAGCCTGCGCGCTGCGCGTCTAGAGAAAATCCACAAGGGGGGAGGCAGACGACGGGAGCAACCCGTGGCCAATTCAAACGCGACACGGATATCCCGATGACGTCGGTGGGATGCGGTTGAGTTTCATCCCGTCTGGGCAGAGCGGTGCGCAGCGAATGCATGTGCGCCGTATATCGCGTAGACTTCTTTGAAAATAGGCTAGAACATCTAGATCGGTGGCTCACTGGCACGTTTTCCTGCCTCGGCGTGGTAGATCTGTCTGAGATGCGACACCTGATACAGCTTGCTGTGGCTGTGCTATGGTGATTATCGGTGGATAATAGTTCTCCGTATGGGATCAGGAACTGGCACAGCCTCGGAGGTTCCGACTGCTCAATTTTGAGACTTGACGAGTGGCAAGCATATCAGATTCATCATCCTATCTGGTGGAAGAAATGGTATTTGTTCGGCAGGATATATAGGTTGAGAATCGTAATGACTGTCAACTGGTCTGTTGTCATATATTCCAATCTGGGAAGCTAGGGCTTAGGGCTTAGGGGTCGGGTACGGTCGTCCCGTGTTCACCCCGCCTGCCCCGCCGCAATTGGCCGCAAAAGACAACGCCGGGATGCTTCAGCAGACCTTCTCTCTGGCACTCGCTGGACATTCTTCCTCAGTATAGATCCTTTTTTATATTATTTGCATTCATAGACTGGATCTCTTTGTCTTCGTTATTAGATCATCTTATCTTTTGTGATACCGTCTTATTTGTCGGAATAAGATTTCAGACAATAGAGCGCCCCGGCGGCAATCCTCTAATCGTCAATTCTGAGTAATTGAGATAATTTCAGATCGCGAAGATACCCGGGCAGCAACAGCAAGAACATCAACAATGCCTCCAATTCCAATCACAATCATCACCGGCTTCCTCGGTTCCGGCAAGACCACCATCCTCCTCAACCTAATCCCGCAACTACCCCCGACCTACCGACTTGCCCTTCTCAAAAACGAATTCGGCGATGTGGCCGTCGATTCGCAACTGGCGTCAACTCAGGCGATCTCGGGTGTTCGCGAGCTCCTCAACGGCTGCATCTGCTGCAACCTGGTGGGTCAGCTGAGCGACGCGCTGAACCAGCTCCGAGACGAGGTGAAGCCGGACCGCATCGTGATCGAGACGAGTGGGAGCGCGTTTCCTGCCACTCTGGCGATGGAGGTGAACCGGATATCAAAGGAGCAGCCAGGCAGTTTTGTCCTGGATGGCGTGATCAGCGTCATCGACGTGGAGAATTGGGAGGGGTACGACGATACGTCGTACACGGCCAAGTTGCAGGCAAAATACACGGACCTGATTATTTTCAACAAGTGGGAGGGCGTGCCGGAGCAGCGGTTTGATATCTGTTTGGACAGGCTGGGAGATCTGGACCTTCAGACTCCGTGGGTCAAGTCCGACAAAGGGCGGGTGGACAAGGATATCCTGCTAGGGATTGACGGGGCCCTGCTCTCGAAGGAGACAAATATTGATGCGGATCATCTTGTCCAGAATGGTCAAGGTCACGATCACAGCCACGGTCATCAGTCTGAAGTCGAAGTTCTCTCCGTCACTCTCACGTCTCCCGCAGCCCAGAGCGCCACGGTGAAGATCTCCTCTCTGGAATCTCTCCTCCACTCTGCTCCCAAGGAGGAAGTCTACCGCATCAAGGGCATAGTCCGTGGCACTGCCGCAGACCCGCCTGCTGACTCGTCCGGTGAGAAGAAGGCTGCTACCGACGCGGCTTCAGATCCCTCCGCCACCCAGAACTACATTCTAAACTGGGCGTTCGGGCGATGGACGTTCACTCCATCAAGTGCACCTATTGCCAACGCTGACGCAGGTGTCGTAGCCCGCTTGACATTGATCCTCGCCCGATACGAGTCCGGAAAGTGGAAGAAGAAGCTCGAAGCTGAAGGGCTTATCGAGGTCGATGGTACCGGTGGAGAGTTGAAGGTAGAGAGGGTGATCTAAAAAGCCACAGCATTACTTTACATGCCCGCGATGATACAAATAGACACACCCATTTCGCGCTCCATGGACGCGCATACCCTGTGGACTCTGTGGGCTCCTTGGTCACTCCAAAATCACAGATTCAGGCACTCTCCGCTCCCGTCATATCCTATCCACTGGCTAGGGATCTATTGAATATGATCTAGTCCCGGAGCAAGTCAAACACAGAACAGAACCACAAGAGAACCGTCCCGAGGAGCCCAGCTGGCCAGACACTTGACAGGCTATTCCAGTCTCAAATTTCGAATCCAGCTCACATTGATTACACACAATCAAGAGCAGCGAAAGGACAAAAAAGAGAGCTGGACGCTTGATTCACTCGATTCGTCTAAGATGAGCACATCTAATCCTAATAAGATGCATGTAGATACCCTAGATATAAGATATAGACGTTCGTCCATGCTAAGGGAACGTGTCATGATATGATGCCACCGTCAGTGATACCAGCGAAAACCTTGGCAATAACAGTTATTTTCTAACTGCTCCATCATTATACTAAGAATATAGAATATCTAGAGGAAATACGAGCAGCGCACTGCTTCACTTTCAAAAATTAGGTATGGAGTCTTGAATTGGTTCCAAATCATTTTGCACGGACATACATGTACATGTACACAGGTACATAGACGTTTAATTGACCACAGTCTCTGGGTTCGCCCGGAGCTGCTCTCATCAACACAGCAGGGGACAGAAGTGGTTCGAGATCTCAAGACGTGTATGAAGGGGATAACGCAATTCTGATCCGGATCCGGGAGCAGAGCGCCCATGTCGGCGCCATCGCCCATGCATTCCCACAAGTCCAGCAACACAAAAACCGAACACCTCATCCACCCTTGATACTCGTACCTGGCGTTACTCCAGTCCGGGTACGCCTCCGCGGCCTTGACATAACAGCCCCAAAGCTCGTCCTCGGTGATTTCGTCGCGACCGTCGAGTTCCGAATCATCATCATCATCATCATCATCATCATCATCATCATCATCACCAGGGGCCCGGCGGAAGGATGCGATCACCTCGTCATCGACCACCAAACCGACCCGGTACCGCGGAGCTAGATCGGCTTTCTTCCCTCCTTTTTCCTCGATCCAGGCGCAGAAGGGCTCTCGGATCTCATCCAAGGATGCGCTGTTGAATTTCTCCGGATCATCCATCCATCGCGATGTGGTCGTTTATAGCGCTCGCAGACCTCGTCGTTTGGTGCCCGGTCCCGGTCATAATAATCCTCCTGCGCGTCCTCCAGCTCCTAGTAGATCTCCCGTCTGATACAGGATGCTATCTTGGTAAGAATGGTCGGGAATTCCCGTTCCGACTCGGGTGTGTATGTGGTGCGGTAGATGTCAAACCCGCCTATATTTCGTCGCTGGTGGCTTGCAGATCCCGAAAGAACTGGCGGGGTCGGCGTCTATATTCCTCCGGAGAGTGAGGTCATGATGTGTTGAGTGTAGATGAAAAAAAAGCGTCTGAAGATAGGGGCAAATATGAGTACTGCTTAGGGCAGAAATCGAAGAGGCGGGGGGGGGGGGGGGGGGGGGGGGGGGGGGGTTTAAAAATTTTTGGGTTAAAGTCCATACCTGTTTCCAGGTGGC